>Ga0209285_10000035_pt1 | contig 44966 bp, 33 predicted proteins | sample PPLLak3March2015_2_FD_187249 | JGI IMG/M metagenome (GOLD analysis project Ga0209285, IMG submission 187249) | Freshwater sediment microbial communities from Prairie Pothole Lake near Jamestown, North Dakota, USA - PPLs Lake P8 Core (3) Depth... | ecosystem: Environmental > Aquatic > Freshwater... | reverse complement strand
CGATGCGAAGGAGCAGGTACTGCAGGATGCGCAGTGAAAGCGAGGCATAGAGCTCTTCCTTGTTTTTAAAATAGAGATAGAGGGTCCCGGGGCTGAGTTCGGCCTCCTGGGCGATGTCTTCCATCGTGGCCTTGCTGAACCCCTTCTCGGAAAAGACCCTTTTCGCGGCGACCATGATCTGCTGTCGACGACGTTCTTTTTCACGTTCCTTGCGTTCTTGGATTCCCATGCAAGTCACCCTGAATAATATTTATTGATCAAATTAACTATTATTTACTATTTCGTATTTAGTCAAGCTCAATCTTTCTTGCTGAGTCGTGAGTTGTTGCCGGTATTCTCGTTTCAGAAAGCCAGAGAGAGGGTGGAGAAATGACAAATGGTTTGAGCCCGAGCGTCAGCCGAGTTCAGGAGGTCCTGGACGGAATGGGACTGAAGCAGCGCATAAAAGAGATGAAGCAGACCACCCGCAGCGCCCAGGACGCTGCCAAGGCCGTCGGCTGCGATGTGGGACAAATTGCCAAGTCACTGGTCTTCAAGGGTTCAGCGAGTCAGCAAGCCATCCTCGTGATCACCAGCGGCGCGAACCGGGTCAACGAGGCCGCCTTGGCCCGAATGATCGGCGAGCCCATCCTTAAAGCGGATGCCGATTTCGTGCGTGCGAAGGCAGGCTTTGCCATTGGGGGCGTGCCGCCGGTGGGCCATCCCCATCGCCTGGTCGTATTCATTGATGAAGACCTGCTGCGATATCCGTGCATCTGGGCGGCCGCCGGATCTCCGCAGGCGGTCTTTCACCTGACCCCTCAAGAACTGCAACGCATCACGGGCGGGCGGGTCATCTGCGTGAAATAAAAAACCACAGGGCAAAGCGCAGAGGACCAATGGTAATTTAAGGATGCTCCATGCCCCCTATCCGAGCGTGATCGCGATAACGTCCTTGCGTGCGTCGATCTTCTGCAGGGTGACTTGGATGAGATCCTCAGGCTTGAGATCGAGGAATCCGGTGATCGCCAAGTCGCATTCCAACACGTAGTCGGTGAGCAGAACTTGATAACTGGTCCTGCGCCGCACCAGGACGATTGCTTCCGCTTTCTGCCCGACGTGCTGCTCCAGGTATTTCAAGAGCCAATAACGCTGCCGGCCGGTCTGCAGGCGGGCCACACGGCTCATGGGCTGCTCCACCATCTGGATGATGACGTCGATGTCCTCGGCCGAGTAGGGCTCCTCCAGGCCGAGCACGGCCCGCACTTGCCGCTGCGTGACCAGGTCGACGTATTTGCGGATCGGAGAGGTCGCCGTTACGTAGGCGTTCAACCCCAACCCGGAGTGCTTTTCAGGCGCATGACCCAGCGCGAAGCGATTCAGCAGGCGGCGCTGCATCCAGTGCTGGAAAAGCGTTCCCTCTTCACCGCGGTAAAGCCGCTCGCGCGGGTCGGGCTGGGAGCGAAACACGGCCGGCGTGCGCTGTTCGGCGAGAAAACGGGCCATCAGCCAGTTGGCCATGATCATGATTTCCGCCACCAGCATTCGTCCCGGGCTTTCACGGTTCACCCGACTGAGGTTGACCTCTCCGTTGTCCCCGATCCAGAGGTTGATCTCCGGGACGGAGATATGCATTGCCCCGGCCGCCAACCGGCTCTCGCGGAATTTCCGTGCGATGCTGCGCAGCTGCATGACCTTGGGATCCTGGTCCGCGGCCAGGTTCACGTCAAAGTAGGTGCGCTGGTCTTTGACTTGCACGCAGCTGGGAAAAAGACGATATCTCAGGATATCCAGATCGGGGGTCAAATCGATCATCGTGCTGATGGCCGGCCGGATCTCGCCCGCCTTCAAGCTGCACAGCCCTTCGGCCAGGTTGGGCGGCAGCATCGAAATCTTCTGATCGGCCATGTAGATGGAGCTGCCGCGCTGCTGGGCCTCCAAATCCACCGGACCACCCTTCCGGACGAAATGCGCGACATCCACGATGTGGATCCCGAGGCAGATCCCCTCGGGGGTAGCCTCAAGGCTCAGGGCGTCGTCGAAATCCAGGGTGGATTGCCCGTCAATGGTGAACAGGCTGAGATGAGTCAGGTCCCGCCGGCGGCTGTCCGTGCGATCGATCTGGCCCACGCCGACCAGCATCTCGGCCCGGGCCTGCACCTCGGGCGGAAATCCAATCGGGACGTTCAAGCGCAGCAGGTCGATGTTCTCGGTTTCCGTGAACACGCCCTGTTGGACCAGAACGGGAAACAGGTCCGCCGCCGCGTCCAGCCCCGCACGCTCCAACATGCCGCGCGCCAGGCTGTAATCCGGGCTCTCCTTTTCATACAGATAGTAGGATTTAAGAACGGACAGGAATTCGTCGCACCCCCGGACGGCGCCATCCGGCCCCGGCCCCCCGTTCTGGGCCAGCACCCGACGCAGCCATTCGCCCCCTTCCTCGATGACCCGCCTCCGGCGGGCCTCCGCCTCCCGCTGCGCTGAAATGCGCTCGACCTGCTCCTCGGAATTGGGGAAGAACCGCTCCGGATTGAACCGGAAGTAGAGGCGGTCGTCAAAAAGCGCCCGGACCACGGCCGAGCGGTGGTCGCCGTTCGTCGCATCGGGAAAGCAGAATGCGGTCATGGTCTCCACGTCGATCCATTGCTGCTCGGAATTCAATACTTCCCACAGTTCCCGAATCACGACCTTTGCAATCAGCGCTTTGCGTTTGTGGGCGACCGCCTTGAGGGTGTCCACCATCCGGGTTCTCCCGATCGATGGATCGATGCGCGCGCCGTCGCGGTGCAGGAGGCGTCCGGCGGAAAGATTGACCTCCTTATTATTTTCGGTCAACAGCCTCAAGCGTTGGTTTTTAATCTCCAAAACCACGGCGCAAAGGATGCGCTGCCGATCGATATATTCAACAATATTCCCAAGTTCCATTGCTCAAGAATAGCAACCGGTACCTCCAAAGTCAACGAAACAAAAAAGGGCCCCCGACCCGCGCATTCTCGTTGCCCGGCATGGGTCCATGTGGTATTCGAACAGATGTTCCCAATGGAACCATCGCACGGTCTTTGTATGTCCCCGCTATCGATCATCAAACCGTATTTTGCGGAGAACCGCTTAAAGATCTGCATCGGCCTGCTGAGCCTGATCGTGGTCGACGGGTTGCAGCTCATCGTGCCGCAAATCATCAAGCAGGTGGTCGACGATCTCACGGCCATGAACGTCCCCGCCGGCAGGTTGGGGTCCTACGCCGCCGCCGTTGCGGGTATCGCCGTTCTGATCGGCGCCTTTCGCTTCGTCTGGCGCCTCTGTCTGTTGGGAACATCCCGGCGCGTGGAGGAGGGCCTCCGCAACCGGCTCTTCAGCCACCTGCAGAGCCTATCGGCGGCGTATTTCGACCGTACGCGCACCGGCGATTTGATGGCCCATGCCACCAACGACATCCAGCAGATCCGGATGGCTACCGGCATGGGGTTGGTGGCTCTGAACGACGCGGTGGTCATGGGCGTCGCCGCCATCGGGTTCATGGCCACCATCAACCTGACGCTGACCGGCCTCGTGCTGGTTCCGATGCCGTTGATCGCCGTCAGCGCGCGCTTCTTCAGCCGCAAAATGCACCGTCGCTACCAGGCGGTGCAGGCGTCCTTCTCGGACCTGACGGAGGCGGTTCGGGAGCGCATGGCGGGCATCCGGCTGATCAAGGCCCACAACCGCCAGGCGGCGGAAACCGCCCGGATCCGAGCGGCGTCGATGGCCTATCTGGCCGAAAATTTGCGGCTGGTGAGAATCACCGGGGCGTTTTTTCCGATGATGTTGCTTCTAACCAACCTGAGCCTGGCTCTGGTGCTTTTCTTCGGCGGCCGCCAGGTCATCGGCTTTACCATCACCCCGGGAGATTTGGTCGCCTTCATAAGTTACCTGGCGCTGCTCACCTGGCCGATGATGGCCTTGGGCTGGGTCACCAATCTCATCCAGCGCGGCCGGGCGTCGCTGGAGCGCGTCAACACCATCCTGGAAACCCGACCCGCCGTCCGGAACGCTGCCGGCGCCCGGCCCCTTGCGGCCCCGCGCGGAGACATCGCGTTCGAGAGCGTCGGTTTCATCTATCCGGAAAGCAACAGCCCCGCCCTGGCGGACATCGACCTGCAGATTAAAGCCGGCTGGGTCCTCGGCATCGTCGGACCGCCAGGGAGCGGCAAAACCTCCCTGCTCAGCCTGATTCCCCGACTCTATGACCCCTCGGCCGGCCGCATCCGAGTAGACGGATGCGATGTCCGCGGCCTGCGGATCGAGCAGCTGCGGGCGGCCATCGCGTTCATGCCCCAGGAACCGTTCCTGTTCGCCGGCACCATTCGGGACAACATCACATTTGGAGACCCGAATGTTTGCGAGCAACGGCTCATCGAAGCCGCCCGCAGCGCCGCCCTGCTCGACACGGTTAACGGGTTTGCCGAGGGATTCGACACCGTGGTCGGTGAAAAGGGGGTGATGCTCTCCGGCGGCCAGAAACAGCGGGTGGCCCTCGCCCGCTGCCTGCTGGCCGACGCCTCCATCGTTCTTTTGGATGACCCCATCAGCCAGGTGGATTTCGAAACCGGCGAGACGATCACCCAGGCCCTGCGCCGTCTGGCCGGTCGACGGACGATTCTGATCGCCTCGCATCGGATTTCCGCGCTGAGCTTTGCCGACCGAATCGTCGTCCTCGATCGCGGCCGGATGGCCGCCGCGGGCCGCCATGCTCAGCTGATAGAGACGGGCGGCTATTACGCCCGGACTTATCGGCTCCAGCAAATCGAAGAGGGACGCGATGCGGCCTGAGCAGGACTATTTCGAGGAAACCCGGCTGGGCAAGCCCTACGACCTCAAACTCCTGCGACGGCTTTATCCGTTCACGCGCCCGCATCGCCGCCTGCTCGCCTGGTCCGTCGGCTTGGTGATCCTGATCACCTTGATGGACGTGGCCCTGCCCTACCTCACCAAGGAGGCGATCGACCGCTACCTCGTTCCTGCGGCGGATCCGGCCTCCGCGCAACGAACCCTGCAGATCGACCTGAGCGACCCTCTGAACGCCGCGATCGTCAAGGATCGCTTCCCGGAGGCCCGCATCGAAGGAAGCATCGCCCGCGTCCCTTATGACGCGCTCGCCTCCCTGGACTCGGAGGACCTCGCCCAGCTGCGCCGCGGCGACGCGAACGGGCTGGCCTTCATGGCCGGGCTTTTCCTGATACTCGCCGTGCTCGATTTCCTGCTCAACTTCGGCCAGTCGGTCATCATGGAAATCTCCGGCCAGCGGATCATGCACGACCTGCGGTTGCGGCTGTATTCCCACATTCAGGGCCTGGCGCTGGAGTTCTTCACGCGCAACCCGGTGGGACGGCTGGTGACCCGCACGACCAGCGACATCCAGAACATGTACGAACTGTTCACCTCGTTCGTCTCGTTCGTCTTCAAGGATCTGGTCCTGCTCGGCGGGATCGCGGCGGTGATGCTGGTTCTGAACTGGAAGCTGGCCCTGGTGGCCTTCGGCGTGCTGCCGGCGGTGGCGCTGGCCACCGTCCACTTTTCCCGACGCGCCCGCAGCATTTTCCGCACCCTTCGGGTACAGGTGGCCGAAATCAACACCCGCTTCGCCGAAACCATCGGCGGCATGCGGGTGCTCCAGCTCTTCCGCCAGGAGACGGCCAACTTCGGCCGCTTCGAGCGCCTCAACCACGCGAACTTCCGCACGGGCATGGAGCAGATCCGGGTGCTGGCGTTGTTCATGCCCCTGATCGAAGCCCTGGCGCTGACGTCCGTGGCCCTCATTATCTGGTACGGCGGCGGCCGGGTGCTGGACGAACGTCTCAGCCTCGGGGCGCTCGTGGCATTCATCTCCTACATCCGCATGTTCTTTCGGCCGCTCCGGGATTTGGCTGAAAAATACAATATCCTGCAAAACGCCATGGCGTCGGCCGAACGGATTTTTCTCGTGCTGGACACCGACGCCATGCGGCCGCCGCCTCCGGCAGCATCCGGCGGAAGCGCACCCGCCCTGTCGTCGATCGACGAGCTCCGCTTCGAGGAGGTCGATTTCGCCTATCTGGCGGGCGAACCCGTGCTGCGCAAGGTATCCTTTCGCCTTCAGCGCGGCGAAACCGTGGCCGTAGTCGGACCGACCGGCGCCGGCAAATCGTCTCTGATCCATCTCATTCCGCGGCTCTACGACCCCAGCGCCGGCAGGGTGCTGATCAACGGTCGCGACCTGCGCGAGCTGCCCAGCGCCCTCTTCCGCGACCGCATGGCCCTGGTCATGCAGGATCCCTTCCTGTTTTCGGGCAGCCTGCGTGAGAATATCTTTGAGAACGTGCCGGAGCCGGCCTCCACCCAGGCCCTGGAGATCATCGCCGCCGCCAACCTGGATCAACTGATGGCGCGGCTGCCGCAGGGACTCGACACCCCGCTGGGCGAAGGAGGCGGCTCGCTGTCCAGCGGCGAACGCCAGCTGATCGCCATTGCCCGCGCGTTTGCGCGCAACCCGCAGCTGATCCTCTTCGATGAGGCCACCTCCTTCATCGATTCGGAGACCGAACTGCGGATCCAGCAGGCCCTGGAGCGGCTGATGCGACGCCGGACCGCCCTGGTCGTTGCGCACCGCCTGTCCACGGTCCGGGGCGCCGATCGCATTCTGGTGATGAACCGGGGACGGATCATCGAATCCGGCACCCATTCCGAGCTCATGGCCTTCCGGGGATTCTATTACCGCCTGCACCAGTTGCAGCCCACCGCCGCCTCCGGGGCGGTTCAATAATTTTCTTGATAAAAACAGGGTCGGATGGTAATAGCCCTACTCCACTAGGCATTAACATGCGACGGTATTTCGCCGCAGCCGGTCCCCCCGCAACCGCCGGCGCGGTGATGCGCCTCGTTGGGATTGTTTCGCCGCTCCATCCATAACCCCAAACTCGAATAAGGAGGATTGAAAAAATGCCCTACGATGCAACGAAGATGGCCGACTGGCAGATTTCGGAAGCCGCCGAGAAAAAGATGCCCACCCCGGAGCAATGGCGCGAGAAGCTCGGGCTGCAGAAAGATGAGATGCTGCCCATGGGCCGCCTGGCAAAAATGGACTTCCTCAAGATCATCGAGCGCCTCAAGGGCAAGCCGGACGGGAAATATATCGAGGTGACCGCCATCACGCCCACCCCCCTGGGCGAAGGCAAGAGCACCACTTCCGTCGGGCTGATGGAAGGCCTCGGCAAACGCGGCAAGAACGTGGGGGGCGCCCTCCGGCAGCCCTCCGGCGGCCCCACCATGAACGTCAAGGGCACGGCGGCCGGCGGCGGCAACGCCCTGCTGATCCCCATGACCGAGTTCTCCCTGGGCCTCACCGGCGACATCAACGACATCATGAACGCGCACAACCTGGCCATGGTGGCGATGACCTCGCGCATGCAGCACGAGCGCAACTACAACGACGAGCAACTCCAGCGGCTGACCGGAATGCGGCGGCTCGACATCGACCCCACGCGGGTCGAGATGGGTTGGATCATCGACTTCTGCGCCCAGTCGTTGCGCAACATCATCATCGGCATCGGCGGACGCCAGGACGGCTATATGATGCAGTCCAAGTTCGGCATCGCGGTCGGCTCCGAGTGCATGGCCATCCTCTCGATCATTAAGGACCTGGCCGATCTCAAGAAGCGCCTGAACCAAATCACGGTCGCCTTCGACAAAAGCGGCAAGCCGGTCACCACGGGCGACCTGGAGGTCGGCAATGCCATGACCGCGTTCATGCGCAACACCATCAACCCGACGCTCATGAGCACCGCCGAATACCAGCCCTGCCTGGTGCACGCCGGCCCCTTCGCCAACATCGCCGTCGGCCAGTCCTCCATCATCGCCGACCGCATCGGCCTGAAGATGTTCGACTACCACGTGACCGAATCGGGTTTTGCAGCCGACATCGGCTTCGAGAAATTCTGGAACGTGAAGTGCCGCAACAGCGGCCTCAAACCCCATGTGTCGGTGCTCACCGCCACCATCCGCGCCCTCAAGATGCACGGCGGCGGACCCAAGGTGGTGGCCGGCAAGGCCTTGCCCGAGGAGTACACCAAGGAGAACCTCGCCCTGGTGGAGAAGGGCTGCGCCAACATGGTCCATTTGATCAACGTCATCCGCAAGTCAGGCATAAATCCGGTGGTCTGCGTCAACCGTTTTTACACCGACACCGACGCCGAAGTGAAAGTGGTCAAGAAGGCCGCTGAAGCGGCCGGCGCGCGCTGCGCCGAGTCCCAGCATTGGCTGAAGGGCGGCGAAGGGGCGCTCGAGCTGGCCGACGCCGTTGTCGACGCCTGCAACGAAACGTCGGAATTCAAATTCCTCTACCCGCTCGAAATGAAACTGCGCGAGCGCGTGGCCTTGATCGCCAAGGAGGTCTACGGAGCCGACGGCGTTTCCTGGACCCCGGATGCCGAGGCCAAGGCCAAGATGCTGGAAGCCGACCCCAAGTATGCGGACTTCGCCACCATGATGGTCAAAACCCACCTGTCCCTCAGCCACGACCCGGTCATCAAGGGCGTGCCCAAAGGCTGGACCCTGCCCATCCGCGACGTCCTGATCTACTCCGGCGCCAAGTTCCTCTGCCCGTGCGCCGGCACCATCAGCCTGATGCCCGGTACGAGCTCCAACCCGGCTTTCCGCCGCATCGACGTGGACGTAAAAACCGGCGCGGTCTCCGGCCTGTTCTAACCGCACGAGTTGTTCAGGAAAATGGGGCCTGAAATTTCGGGCCCCATTTTTTTAAAATAGGTCCTATAGGTCTTATTGGGCCTATAGGACCTATGATCCCCATGCGCGTCCTGTTGATCAACCCGTTCTACCCCATCTCGGAAACCCCATCCCCTCCGCTGGGGCTGGCCTATCTCGCCGCCGCATTGCAGCAGGCGAACGTCGAAGTCCGCGTGCTCGACCTGGTGGTCTACCCGTCCAGCGAGTCGGACCTGGCGCAGCTGCTCGACGAGTTCAAACCCGACTTGGTCGGGTTGACCGCCGTTACCATGAACATCGACCGGGCGTTCGCCGTGGCCGAGGACGTGAAACGCCTCGCCCCCGAAATCCTCACCGTCATGGGCGGGCCGCATGTCACCTTCAGCGCTCGGGAATCGTTGGCGGCCTGTTCGGCATTGGATGCGGCGGTGCTGGGCGAAGGCGAGCAAACCCTGGTCGAACTCTGCCGCGCGGTCGAGAGGGGCCAGCGCCTCGATTCGGTCAAGGGACTCGTCTTTCGATCCGAGCAGGGCGTCTGTTTCACCGGGCGCCGTGGTTTCATCCAAAACCTGGACCGCCTGCCCATGCCGGCCCGGCATCTACTGCCGCTCGGCCGCTATCGCGCCTTGGGCATGCCCATCAGCATGACCACCTCCCGCGGCTGCCCGCATGCCTGCATTTTCTGCGTCGGCCGCCGCATGGTCGGCGCCCGGGTCCGCTACCGCAGTCCCGGGCTGGTCGTGGACGAGCTGGAGCACCTCGCCGGGCTGGGATTTCACCAGGTCAATCTGGCCGATGACCTGTTCACGGCCGATCATCTCCACTGCAGCGCCGTCTGCGACGAGATCCTGAAGCGCGGCCTGCGCACCCGGTGGACCTCGTTTGCCCGGGTTGACACGGTTTCGGAAGGGCTGCTGCAACGGATGCAGGCCGCCGGCTGTACGGCGGTCAGTTTCGGGATTGAATCCGCCAATCCCGAAATTCTCAAAACCATCAAGAAGCGCATCACCGTGGACCAGGTCGTATCCGCGGTCGGCATGTGCGCGAACGCCGGCGTGACGCCCTTCGCCTCCTTCATATTAGGGCTGCCCGGGGAAACGCCGGACACCCTGCGCGAGACCATCGAGTTCGGCAAGCGACTGGAAGACAAGGGGCTGGTCTACGGCTTCCACCTCCTGGCCCCCTTCCCCGGCACGGAGGTACGCGAGCGGGCCGCCGAACTGGGCCTGCGCATTCTGACGACCGACTGGTCGGCCTATCATGCCAATCGGGCGGTGGCCGAAACCGAAACCGTCAGCCGGCGGATGCTCGATGAGATCGCCATGGAATGGGAGGACCGCTTCAACCGGTATCTGGGCGATATCAAGGATCGCATGCAGCAAGGGCAGGCCTCAGATGAAGAAGCCCATCAGGTGACCAACATAGAACGAATCGTCTGCGTGTACGATCTGATGATGAAACGCACCATCGAACGAGTGGGCGCGTGGCCGCTGGGCAACGAAAGGGACACCGACATGGGCCTGAACCGCCTCATCGGCCGGGTCCAGTCGGCAACGGACGGAAACGCCCCCGTGATCCGGGATGCGGTGGAGGCCGCCGCCCGTCAGAAAAACCTGATCGCCGAACGCGACCACGGACGCATCCGCTGGCACTGGCGGGATTATCTGTAACGACGCAGGGCCGGTCGCCTCGCAGCAACGGGCCTCCGCGCCCCCGAGGTCCGGTGACAGAGCCGTCGAACGGCCTGCCGCCGGGGCGCGTATCCAAGCAGTCTATCCATTCAGAATCTCCGCCAGCTTCCCCATTTCCTGCAGGGTCTGCTCGGCCAGCGAAGCCATGTCGCTCGGGGCGAGGCCGAGACGGCCGATGACCTTGGAAGAGGCCTCTGCGGAAGGGTCGCTGGCGCTCTTACCGTAACCGATGCCGCAAACGGCGATATTGGCCACATGGACCAAGTCGCTCAGCCGGCAGTGATTCTCGCACTGATCGGGGTCATGGTGCCAGGCCACCGCCTGGACCAGCTCTTCGGGCATGGACCAGCTTTTGAGAATCCGCGCACCGACGTCCGCATGGTTCGTTCCGAGCACGACGTACTCCGCCACCTCGAAGGAGATCCCTTTGGCAACCATTTCCCGTATGCTTTTCAGCTCCTCCTGAACATAGTCTCCGAGGACCATCTTGCCGATGTCGTGCAGCAGGGCGGCGGTGAATACTTCATCGGCCTGGGGGATGTTTAAGATCTGAACCAGTCGATCGGCCGCCACAGCAGCGGCGACGGAGTGTCGCCAGAGCCCGCCCTGCGGCAAATCGTAGCCCGGCACCGATTTTTTCATCAGGCCGCTCATGCACATGGTGGTGACGAGCTGCAGCAGTCGCTTTCGCCCCAGCAGCAGGATGGCTTGGCGCACCGAACTGATCCGCGAGGGCAGTCCGAAGTAGGCCGAATTGGTGAGCTTAAGCAGGTTCGCCGTCAGGCCGGGGTCGTATTTGATGAGATCTTCGATCCGGCCGATGCTGGAATCCGACTCCCGGAGCAGCGGCAGAAGCTTGGCCGCCGTGGTCGGCATCCCGGGAAACGACTTTACCTGGCGCATGATCCGGCTGAGATTGCCCTTGTCCACGATGGCTGATTCTCCTGAGCAAGATGACACAGGCAGCTGAGGGATTTCCTCGTTTTTACCTGATCTATATCGGTGAGTTGCCTGCGGGACTTTAGCGCATCATGCCCTGAAGCCTTGAATCCGCTTCAGATGTGCGTTAATAATTTAGACTCGAAGTTGAATCGGCCGACGCCCGACCGGGTCACGGACAGGAGACAAAACATGAAGATCCAACAGGCTGCCTGGCTTCTGCTGGTACCGGTGATGATGGTGGGATGCGCGGAAAAGCGGCCGGTGCTTTACCCGAACGACCGCCTACAGCAGGTTGGTAACGAAGCCGCTCAAAGGGATATCGACGAGTGCATCCGCTTCGCCAAGGAGGGTGGCGCCGATTCGGAAAGGGGCACGGAAGTCGCCAAGGATACAGCCGGTGGGGCGCTCATCGGCGGCGCCGCAGGCACTGCTGCCGGCGCGGTTCTGGGAAATTTAGGCCGTGGGGCGGCGGCGGGGGCTGCCGGCGGCGCAGCGGTCGGTCTGACCAAGGGCATTCTGCAATCCGGCGACTCCGACCCCATCCTAAAGAACTTCGTAGATCGCTGCCTGCGCGAAAAGGGGTACGACCCCATCGGGTGGCGGTAACCCAGTTGCGGATCCTGATGTTTGGCCCTTCACCTTGCCGCCGCCTTCCGCATTGTCATGATTTCGATCATCGTGGAAAAAAGCCTGCCAGCTTGCCCATCAGGCGCTCGGCATCGAGCGGCTTCAGCATGTGTCCGTCAAAGCCCGAGGCGGCCGCCCCCTCCGCGGTCAGCTCGAAGTCGGCCGCGGTGATGGCCAGAATGGGGGTGCGGCGACCGGCATTTTTCTCCAGGCATCGAATGGCTTTCACCAATCCAAAGCCGCTCAAATCCGGCATATCTATATCGGTGAGGACCAGATCGTAGCCCGTGGTTCTAAATTTCCAGAGAGCCTGACGGCCGCTGGCAGCCGTGTCGACCGCAAACCCCATGGATGCCAGCTGGTTCTTCATGATTTCGAGGCTGATTTCGTGGTCGTCCACCAGCAGCACCCGTTCGATGCCGCTGCCGGGCGGTGGTGCGCACCGGCAGCCGGCGCCCAGCATTGCGCGTTCCTCATCGAAATCCGCATAGACCAACGCAATATTGCGAAAGGTGGTCTCCAGCGCCATGAAGGCGTCGACCAGATCGGGGTCGAAATGCACGCCCCGGCCGGTGCGGATGATCGCCACGGCCTTCTCGTGCGGCAGCGGCGGCTTGTAGATCCGTTTGCTGATGAGCGCGTCATACACGTCCGCCAGCGCCATCAGCCGTCCTGAAAACGGGATTTCATCGCCCTTGAGCCCGCGCGGATAGCCGGATCCGTCCCATTTCTCCTGGTGGCTGCCCGCGATCTCCCGCGCGAAGCGCAGAAAGGTGCTCTGGCCGAGCTTCTGCTCGGTACGGCGCAACGCCTCCTCGCCGAATAGAGTATGCTGTTTCATCTGTTCGAACTCGGCCTCGTCCAGCCGGCCGGCTTTAAGCAAAATGTGGTCGCGCACGCCCACCTTGCCGACATCGTGCAGGGGTGCCGACAGGTACAACAGCTCGATGGTTTCCTCGTTCAGCATCCCTTGGAAGCGGGGATGGTCTCTGAGGTGCACGGCCAGGGCCTTCACGTAATTCTGGGTGCGCTTGATATGCCCCCCGGTTTCGGGGTCGCGGTATTCGGCGAGCGTGCCCAGGCTTTCAATCATGACCGCTTGGGTGAGCCGCACCTCCCGGACTTTCGCCCGCACCAATTGTTCCAAATGGTCCTGGTGATGCTTGAGCTCCAAGTGGGCATGGACCCGCGCCCGCACCAGCTCGGGATGGATCGGCTTGGTGATGTAGTCCACCGCTCCCAGGGCCAACCCCTTGGCCTCGTCGGCGGCGTCATCCAGCGCCGTGAGAAAGATCACCGGAATGGGCCGCGTGGCGCCGTCGGCTTTCAAGCGCCGACAGACTTCGTAGCCGTCCATGGCCGGCATGAGGATGTCGAGCAGGATCAGATCCGGCCGAGCCCTCGCGGCGATCGCCAGTGCGCTCGGTCCATTCTTGGCGGTGAAGAGTTTGTAGCCGCAGCCTTCCAGGGTTCCGCGCAAGACCTGGAGATTGGCGGTGGTGTCGTCCACCATGAGGATCTTGAAAGCTTTCATCCAAACGGTCATCTCAGGGCTTCGAGCTCGGCAACCAGGATCAGGATACCTTCGAAATCGAAGTCTTCGGCCATCTGTAGAATCCGTCCGCCGGTCGCGGAAAGCTCGCCGGACCCTACGCAAATGCCTCGCGCCAACGCGGTGAGTTCGGATACATCTCCCAGTTCGGCGGCCGCTCTCAAGCCGGCGGTGATGTTCGCGGTGATCTCCGGCGCAAGCGCTGGCGTGGCCCCGCCGGCGGAGCCCTTCTTGCCGTCGCTGCCGGCAGGTATCAGCGACCCGGCCGAAGCCACGGTGACCGCGAGGGCAGCCTTGAAATCCCTGAAGGCGGTCTGGAGGGCTTCCGCATCCGGTGTCCTCCCGAGGCCGGCGGGTCGAATCCGTCTTTCGAGCGTGACGGTGGCCGCCTGCAGCGATTTGGCCGCCAGGTTGCCGGCAACTCCCTTGATCGCGTGCATCCGCTGGCGCGCGCGGTCGAAGTCGCCTGCGTCCAGGGCGCGGCGCAGGGTTTCGTCCTCGTGGCGGTGCTGGTCCGCGAAATTACGGATCAGCCGGCGGTATAGCGTCCGGTTGCCCTGCAGGCGGCGCAGTCCCTCGGTCAGGTCGAACCCGGGCAGCTCTTCGGGCAGGATGGGCTCCTGCGGGGTGCCCGCCGGAAACGGGGCGACCGCCGCCGGCGCCGGCCCGATGGGCGCCGGGTGCATCTGCCCCCAGGGCTTGATCCACTTGGAAAGAGTTTCCAGAAGCGTGCCGGGATCGATGGGCTTCGTGATGTGGTCGTTCATGCCCGCCGCAAGGCTTTTGGCTGCATCGCCAGACATGGCATGCGCCGTCATGGCAATGACGGGAATCGGCGACAACCCCTTGCTCCGCATTCCGGCTTCCCGCTTCCGAATTTCGCGGGCGGCCGCATAGCCGTCCATGACCGGCATCTGCACATCCATCAGGACCGCATCGAAAACCTCCCGTCCGGCCCGCTCGACGGCCTCCCGGCCGTTGGCGGCCAGCACCACCTCCAGGCCGGCCCCTCTGAGAATTTCCATGGCGACCTGCTGGTTGATCTCGTTGTCCTCGACCAGCAGAACCCGAGCGCCGGCCAAGCGTTCGGCAACGGATGTCGTTTCCTCCGCACCCCCCCGGGCGGAGGCCGGCAGCCGCCCTCTGCCGAAGATTTCCATGATGGTGTCGAACAGGAGGGATGGGCTGACCGGCTTTAGCAAGAACCCCTCCAGGCCGGCGGCTTCGGCTTCTCGCAGAGTCTCCTCCCGTCCGTAGGCGGTGAGGAGGATTACCGGCGCCGGCCTCGATCCGCTGCAGGCTTTGATCCGCCGGGCCGCCTCGATCCCGTCCATCATGCCCATCTTCCAGTCCATGACCACCAGTGCGTAGGGACGACCGCCCGACGGAGCGGCGAATTCGCGCAGGCCCTCCTCGCCGGAGGCCGCCAGGCTCACCTTGAAGGTGAACGATTCCAGCATGTCCCGCAGGATCTCCCGCGAAGTCGGGTTGTCGTCCACCACCAGCACCCGCATCCCCTTCAGCTCCGAGGGCGCGGCGCAACGGCGGGCGGCAGACCCGCCGCCGATGCGGAAGTCGGCGCTGAAGCTGAAGGTGCTGCCCCGCCCCGGCTCGCTGGTGGCCCGGATGTTTCCACCCATCATCGCCGCCAGCCGCTTGCAGATGGCCAGCCCCAGCCCCGTGCCGCCGAACCGGCGGGTCGTGGATGTATCGGCCTGGGAAAAGGACTCGAACAGCCGCGCCATCTGAGCGGCGGTAAGACCGACGCCGGTGTCGCGGACACTGAAGCGGATGCGGGCGCTGCCGGCGTCGACCCGGACCAACTCGGTCGCAACCACGATTTCGCCGGCTTCCGTGAATTTGACCGCGTTATTGGCCAGGTTGATCAATACCTGGCCCAGCCGCAGGGGATCGCCGACGAGCGTGCGCGGCACCTCGGGGCCGGTGCGGAAAAGAACTTCGAGCGCCTCTTTTTCGTGCGCTTTGACGGTGATCAGACCGGCCAGATTGTCCAGGACGTCATCCAGGTTGAAAGGAACCGACTCCAGTTCCAGTTTGCCTGCCTCGATCTTGGAAAAATCAAGGACATCGTTGATGATGCCGAGCAGAGAATTGCCGGCCGCGTGAATTTTCTCAAGGTAGTCTCTCTGCCGCGGCGTCAAGCCCGTCTTCAACGCCAGGTGCGCCAGGCCGAGAATGGCATTCATGGGTGTGCGGATCTCGTGGCTCATATTGGCCAGAAAATCGCCTTTGGCCCGGCTGGCGGCTTCGGCCGCCTCCTGGGCCTGACGCAGTTTCTCTTCGGCCTTCTTGAGTTCGCCGACGTCGTGAATGTTGCCGAAGATCGCGGGTTTTCCCTGCAGCATCATCTGCACCAGGGTGATCTCGCAGGGGATCGGGCTGCCGTCGGCAGCGACATGCAGCCACTGGAAGCGCTGAAGGCCATGGTCGTATGCGGCTTTCAAATAGCGGGCGGCCGCGGCCTGGGAAGGGGTGCCGTCCGGCTGGCGGGGCGGCGACAGCTCGAAGAAGCGCTCCACGAACTCTTTCGGGGATTCAAGCTTGAACAACCGTTGTAAGGCCGGGTTGCAGTCGATCGGACGCGCCTGATCGTCGAAGATGACAAAGCCGTCGACAGAATTCTCGTAGATGGCCCGCATCCGCTCCTCCATCTCTCGAGTTTCGGTGATGTCGGTGAACACCACCACAGCGCCGATCACGTTTCCATCCAGGCGGAAGGGCGAGACGGACACCTGCGCCGTGAACCCCGAACCGTCTCGGCGCCACAACATTTCCTCGGCGGCCGGCTGAACGGTCCCGCGGGTCAGGGCCGCGTGCAGCGGGCATGCCTGCGCAGCATAGAAGCCGCCGTCTGCGCGGCGCGAGTGGATGAGATCGTGGATGGGGCGGCCGATCAGCTCGCTTTCAACAAAACCGAGCATGCGCTCGGCGGCGGGATTGGCGAAGATGGCGCGGGCCTCCTTGTCCACGCCGATGATCCCGTTGCTGACGGATTCCAGAACGAGCCGCAACCGCTGCTCGGCGGCCCTCGCCGCCACCTGTTCCCCCGCGCGCTTTTCCGACTCAGCAATGAACTGCGCGCGCTCGGCACCGTGTGGCTTGGTTTTGTGGGGGACGGCGCGTTTCAACGATTTTTCACCTCGCGGGTTAAGGGCGCATCGGAACGGAAAAATGGCAGCGCTCCGGAGCGAACCCGTCTGCCTGATTGAAGTTATGTCATCGCTTCGGCCGATTCGAAAAGAAGCCCGGCCGGCTGAATCAGGTGGGAATGATTCGTGTATCGGCAATTAGGGAGTCTTTCATGAGAGAAAATCGATGCAGGCGGATTTCGTATTTGGCCCCAGCGCGCTCGGGCCGGGTGTCAAGGAGGTGGGGTCCGGCGCTGCGGGGGTTCGGCTGCAGCGCCGGCAGCCAATGTTTCAATCGCCGAAGGAGATGCCGATATCCCGTGCCGTTAAAATGGTGTCGCCGTCCAGCGGAACCGTCTTCATTCGGCGGATGCTCGCTTCCAGCGGCACGTAATTGACGGCCGGCGGGTCCAGCGCGACCATGATGCCGGAGCGCCCTTCGCTCAGGGCGCGGACCGCCGCCGCGCCGAAGCGCAGCGAGATCAGCCGATCGTTGGCGGTGGGGCGCCCGCCGCGCAGCAGGTGGCCGAGAACGACCACGCGGGACTCCTTGCCGGTCAGCTTCTCCAGCTCCGCGCTGACTTTCTGGCCGACACCGCCCAATCGCTCCATTTTTCCGGCGGCTTTTTCTTCCAGCACCGTGCGGCCGCCGTCCTTGGGGGCCGCTCCCTCCGCCACGACGATGATCGAAAAATGACGCCGACCGCGCTCGCGCTCGGAGATCTTGGCGGCCACCTGCGAGATGTCGTAGGGGATTTCGGGGATGAGGATGGCATCCGCCGAGGCGGCCAGACCGGCGTGCAGCGCAATCCAGCCGGCGTAGCGGCCCATGACCTCGACGACCATGATGCGCTGGTGGGACTCGGCCGTCGAGTGCAAACGGTCGATGCAGTTGGTGGCGAAGTCCACGGCGGTGTCGAAACCGAAAGTGACCACCGTTCGGTCCAGATCGTTGTCGATCGTCTTGGGAACCCCTATCACGCTTAGACCTTTGCGGTGCAAGGCGTTGGCGATTTCAAGTGAGCCGTCACCGCCGATGGAAATCAGGGCATCCAAGCCCTGCCGGCGGAACAGGGCCACGAGCTCGTCCGTGCGGTCCTTTTCGACTACGGTCCCGTTTTCCATCGTCACCGGGTAGCGCAGCGGATTGCCGCGGTTCGTGGTCCCGAGGATGGTGCCTCCAAGGTGCGTAATGCCCCGGACGGTGTCGCGGTCAAGCGGCAGCAGCCAGCCCTGGGGGTAGTCCGCCGGGGCCAGCAGGCCGTTGAAGCCGTCCCGGATACCCACACATTCCCAACTGCGGTTCAACGCGGCGAGCACGATCGCCCGGATGACGGCGTTGAGTCCCGGGGCGTCCCCGCCGCCGGTGGAAATGGCAATCCGTCGAATGCTCATCTTGCTCAGTCTCCTCTTGGTCGTCCAATCTTGTATTATAACAGGTTTAACTCTGGGGCGCGAGTCCTGCCACTTAACAAATTTGATTCTTTCCACCCAGAAGCGGATCAAGAACCCTTGCCGAAGGCACAGTCCGGAAACACGCACTCGGCGCAGTCCTGGCAAAGGCCGCCGTGGCCGAAGAAGGCGAGCTCCTTCCTGCCGATCCGCTCGCCGGCCAGGACCCGCGGCAGCACCAGGTCCAGGACCGTGGTGCGGTGGTACAACCCGCAGGCGGGCACACCCAGGAGCGGCACGTCCCCGATCCAGGCCGCCAGAAACATCGCTCCGGGCAGGGCCGAGGCCCCGTAGTGCATCTCGCCGGCGCCCGCCCGCTGGATGGCCTGGCGCGTGACGTCGTCCGGGTCGACGCTCATCCCGCCGCTCAGCAGGATCAGATCGCAGCCGTTCTCCAGATGCGCCACGATGGCCTGCCGGATCAGCTCGGCGTCGTCCGGCGCAAAGCTCACCCCGGCCACCTCCGAGCCGAGCGCCGTCACCTTCCCGGTCAGAATCGGCGCGAAGCGGTCCTTAATCAGGCCGTTGAAGACCTCGCTGCCGGTCACCACGATGCCGGCCTTGGCCCGGCGCAGCGGCCGCACCGCCAGCACCCCGCCGTTCTGCCGGGCGATGGCCGCCGCACGCTCGATCGGCGCGCGCTTCATCACCAGGGGGATGGCCCGCGTCGCTCCCACCAACTTGCCTTTCGGGACCAGGGTGTGGGTGTGCAGGGTCGCGCACATCACCTCCTCCACCATGTTGAAGGCAGCCAGCGCCGCCGTGTTCACCTGCAACAGCCCGTCCACGGCGGCCGTCAGACCGATCTTGCCTTCCTTCGGGTTGTTCTCCCAGGCGACCCCCTCGCCGGCCAGCGCCCCGGCCAGGATGGCGGCCGCTTCGTTCTCGTGGATCTCGTCCTCGGCGAGGTCGATGACGTAGAGGTGGTTCTTGCCCAGCTTCTGCAGATGGCAGATGTCCTCGTTGCAGACGGTATGCCCCTTGCGGAAGGCCGCGCCCTTGAACTCCCCGGGCCGGATCTCCGTGATGTCGTGCGCCAACCGGGTCCCGACCGCATCCTGCAAATCGATTTTTTTCAGCATGTCTCGCGCCCCTTCCAATCCAAGGAAGTTGATTTCATTTCTATCGCAGGGTGATGACTTCCGCGCGCCGTTTACCGGATTTTTCGAAATGGTGCCCGTGGTCGTGCGGTGCCGATAGATCGGGCACCGCATCCGGCGCCCAGTTCATATCCGTCCATCGGTTAACGGTTTAATGATGAAAAAGATATTATAACAAGCTACTTATAGCCATAGCTTCACGGTTTGCAGCAGCCAACCGTTACTACTTTTCTCCGGCCCTTGCAATCATTCTGCGGCGCGCCCAGTGGAAGAGCTTCCAGTGGGCCGTAGTTCGCTGTTTCAGTTCTCTTCTCGGAGATATGTTTGAGGCTTTCCGGTTGACCCGGAAAGCCATTCCCAAAGACGTTCCTATTGTGATAGCCTCAGATCACATTCTCTTTTCGCTCCCGCGCGAAAGAAGCCAGAGAAAGGGTACCAAAATGAAACAGCAGTCATTTACGTCCATTCTTATAGTTTCAGCGATCCTGATTTTTCTCCCGCTTGGCGCCGTGGCCGACCGCTGCATCGAAGGCGACTGTTTCAACGGCAGGGGCACCATGGAATACGCCACCGGGCACACGTATACCGGCGAGTTCAAGAAAGGAATGCGCGACGGCGAGGGCTTCATGACCATGCCTGGCGGCCGAACCCTCAAAGGTCGCTTCCAATACAATACGATTTTCGAGGGGACCTACACCTACCCGGACGGCAAGGTCTACACCGGTCAATGGGAGATGCGCGAGCGCAACGGCCGCGGAACGCTGAAGTATGCCGATGGGCGGGTCTATGACGGCGAGTTCAAGAGCGGCTTGCGGCACGGCAAGGGTGTCATGACCTGGCCCAGCGGCCGCCGCTACGAGGGCGATTTCGCCCGCGGGACGCGCACCGGCAAGGGGACCCTGAGCTATCCCGACGGCCGGGTCTACTCGGGCGCTTTCGTGGACGGGGAGATGACGGGTCGAGGTGTGATGACCTTACGGGACGGCAAGCGGCTGGAAGGAAGATTCGTCAAAGGCGAGTACGCCGGGCAGTGACAGGGACGAAAAACCGGCGAGCAGCAATCGGCCAACTAAACATAGCAGGGAATAATCAAATCGGGGAGAGGGAAAAACCCTACGGAACCACAAGATGGTACATGGGTATCATGTCTTTATCGTCAAGAATCATCTCAATCTTACCATTGCTGCGCGAAGCGAATAACTTTACAACAGCCTCGGCGATCATGGTTGCGTATCGGTGGTTAGGAAAAAAGTTGATGGTTCGCAGAGTGGTGACCAAATCCGCTATTCCTACAGCAATCGAATTAGTCACGCTTTCGATATCATAGGTCTCCTCACAAAGCAGGCAGAAGCTCTTATCTTCAAGCATCGAAGGCTCGCTACGATTCAGGTGCCTATCGATAATCGCCAATTCTTTAATGTTCAGCCGTGTCCCTGCAGCGTTCAAGTATATTTGGTATTTTTGGCGCATGAGATCCTCTTCCTCCCTTAAAACATGGGATAGCATTGCAATAGCGTTAGTAACGCCCCCTGCCGCGTCTGTCTCCACGTCCTCCTCTGTCTCTACCTCTACGGTCGTCAGACGAAGGGCGAGCTTCATTGACAGTAATTGTCCTTCCTTTAAAAGCCTGTCCATTTAAAGCCGCGACTGCAGACTGAGCCTCAGCCTGCATGGGCATCTCTACGAACCCAAAACCTTTTGATCGACCACTTTCTTGATCCAGAACAACAGTTACGGAGGTGACCTGCCCGAAAGGCCCAAAGGCTTCGCGCAAGTCTTCTTCCGTAACATTATATGATAGGCTCCCAATGAAGATTCGCATGTTCATTCCCCTTGGTCCATCAGGTGAATTTCTGCGAACGCTAATCTTGGAGACAGAGGGGGGCGGCGAACTCTCTTTACAGGGAACGCCCAATCAGGAAGGCCGCTTCAGACTCGCGAACAGCTGATCCTATCCTTTTCAAACTCTGCAATCATATCATCGCTCAGCGAAGCCCTATGAGGCAGATGAATTTTCTGCATGAGAAACTGGGTGACGGATTCCGTGTTGCCTGGAATAGCTGATGGTTAGCTCTTCCACGCCCCATAGTTTTTGCTCTTGCTGACTGCGATGACGTTGCCTTGGAGGTGAGAGTTATTGAATTGCTCTACTGCGCGCCGAATGCCCTCTTCAGTTTCCATTTCGATCAACGCGATTCCCTTGCTCTGGTTGGAATACCTGCCCCTGACGATCGCTACCGATGTGACCTTTCCAGCCGTGGAAAAACGGTGGCTCAGTTCGGCCTCCTCGGTTTCGTTCGACAAATTGCTGATGTACAATTTCGTTTTCACGTATGTCCCTTAAAAAATGCCGTCACCCGATTGCAATTAAACTCCTCGTGGGTGGAGTACGGAACGGTCGAGGAGAACCAAAAGTGAGGAAGCGGAGAGGACGCGGCACCCCCCTTCGGTGAAAAAGGGGGTGCCGACTCTTAAATGGAAATTTAGACCGTCTTTACGTTGGCGGCTGACTTGCCCTTCGGCCCGTCTTGAACATCAAAACTGACTGCTTGACCTTCTTGCAGGCTTTTGAAGCCGCTATCCTGAATAGCGCTGAAATGTACGAACACGTCGCCCCCGGTTTCGGCTTCGATAAAGCCGAAGCCTTTGGCCTCATTGAACCATTTGACTTTTCCTTGCATCGTCGCTTTAATCCTCCTTTCTCAGATTTTTAAGGGCGGATTTCGACGACGGCACAAAAAAAACCACCGCACTTTGAAGAGTGTGGTGGTTAAGCCCTACACCGCAAAATGTTTTAACCCAGCCTTGACGACAAATTCTTCCCGCAGGGGATTTTTCAATGCCGCATTAAAGCTACTATAGCCACGTTACGTTTGGATGTCAACCGGGAGAGGTCATTGCGGTTTTCATAGCTGAACAAAGGTGCAGGTTCAGGGAGGGTTGCCATATCAATCGCCGAGGTCGAACCCGTTAAGATTTAGGTTTCGGCTGAGAGGCTTCCGAAGAATCGGCTTCAGGATCACCCAGCAGACGCACCTCACGCTGAGGAAAGGGAAACGACATCCCGGCGGCCTGCACCGCATCATAGATGGCGGAATTCAGGTCGCTTCGTATCTTGGCGAAGTCGGCAAACTGGTCGGTCCATGCCCGCAGTTCGAAGTTGATTGAACTGTCGCCATAACCCACAAAAAGGCATTGAGGCGCTGGATAATTTAAGACTTGAAGGTTGGAGCGCCCCACTCCCTCCAACAGCTCGATCACCTGTTTCGGTGGCGAGGCGTAGTTCACTCCCACCGGCAGTTCGATGCGCCGCAGACGATCACTAAAGGTCCAGTTGGTCACGTTGGCGGTGATGAATTGCGCATTGGGCACGATGATCTCGGACCCCTGAAAGGTGCGCACCGTGCTAGCGCGGAAGCCGATCCGGCGCACTTCTCCCAGGAGCTCGCCTACCTCGATGGTGTCGCCTACGTGGATGGGCCGTTCGAAGAGCAGGATCAATCCGCAAACGAAATTGTTCACTACGCTCTGCAGGCCGAAACCGATCCCCACACCAAGGGCGCCGGCCAAAACGCTCACTCGGGTCAGGTCCATCCCCAGCACCCCCAAGCTCACCAGAAACCCGAGGGCCATGACGGTGTAGTGCAGCAGACGCGAGGAGGCATAAGCTGCGCCGCTCGAGACGCGGACGCGGGGATATACCTCTTCCTGAAGCGCATATCGGATGATGCGCGACAACAGATAAGAAGCCCATATCGTCAGGCCGAAGGCGAGGATGTCCTCGATGGAAACGCTGATAGAACCCCGCTCCAGCTTCGTGGCGAGGATATCGCCTCCCACCGAAACGATCGGGTCCAGGAGCCCGATGCGGTCCAGAGAACGGACCGCCCAAGCGAGGACGGCCAGCCACACGAGCAATCGGTAAGCCCGCTTTTCAAGAAGATCGTGATGCTGTCGGACCATGTGCAGCCGCTGCAGCAGTGGCAGGCGCAAAACCACCGATAGCGCGCCGCCGAACACGCGCAATCCGGCAACCAGCGAGAATGCCAGCACGATGGCCGATAAGGTCCCGGGCGTGAGGATGCGGCCCAGGTTCAGGAAGCCGAGCGCCCCGACGACCGCGCCGCCGCCAAGGCAGAGCATAATTAATTTGCAGATGACCTCGATGGCATGCATTCGGCGGGCGCTCATAACCTCGGCAACCGCATGCTGCAGGTGGCGGGAGGCCAGCAGCCAGCCCAGCACCATGACCCCCGCCACGCCCTCCAGCAAAAGCAGCCCCTGCTCGACCACCGCCGCGCTGCCGAAAGCCCCTATGAGGATATCCAAGGCATACAAACCACCCAAAGCATAAATCCCCGGCATCAGGCGAGGAGAAATGGCCGGCTGCACGAGGCGCACAATCGGTATCAGTGCGAGTGCCGTAACCAATCCCTTGATCATGGGAGGAGTTGGTGAAGCATACCGGGTCGCGACAAACCAGACGGTAAACAATGCGGCTGCGTAGGGCCGTTCGAATACCGCCGCGAGGGGTACGGCTTTTTCGGCATCAACTGTCCAGCGGTGCGCAGCCCGTCGCGCTGCAGTGAACACTCCTGCTAAAACGGCTAACAGGCCGATGTGCAGAGGCATCTCTCGGGAAGGATCGCGGACATATTGGAGGAGGTCCCTCCGGAAAGAGGCGCCTGTTTCGCTGATGAGCTCAGGAAGGGATGTCCGCGCGTATTCCCACTGCGCCCCATGCCAGATCGGGGGGCTCGCGCGCGTCAGGATGCCTGTAACCGCCCCTTTCTGGACCTGTACGATGCGTGCCAGGATATCGTCGCACCGCGAAAGTACTTCGGAGATGCGGCTCTGGAAGTTGAGCAAGCCCTCCCGCTGCGCCTGCAGAGGCGCTCGCGCTGCCGCAATCGCGTTCAACACGGTCTCGATCTGCTGCAGGGTTGCGGCAGGAGTCGGTGATGCCTGCGCCGCATCGCGGGTCTGGACCCATGTCGCCTGAAGACCCGCTAAACGGTTCAGCTCCTCTCGCACTTCGATGGCCCGTTTCGTTAGAAGATTCAACCAGTCGCTGACCTGGAGCTGCCTCGACTTCCACAGCGTTTGCTGAGCCTGAAGGCTTGCCAGGGTCGGCTGCCCCTGGAGAATCCTTTCTGTATTGAAAAGTTCCCGCTCCATGTCGCTGTTGGCCTGGTGAAATGATTGCCGGATCTTCTCGGTCTCCGAAATTGAGGCGAATTTTACTGAGACGGTGGCGATAAGATTCGTCACTTCGGTTGCTTTTGTTGCCACCTCTGCCGGCGGAATAGCAGTCGATGGTGGAGGCTCAGCAGGCTGCTGAGGAGCTGCGGGCGCCTGCCCGAAAGATTCGCCCGGGGATGCCGCCAGGAAAATAAACAATGCCAAGGCAATGGCCTGCAGGTATTTCGTTGGGCATCCCATCGTTAAGGCCTCCTTCCTTTGGTCTTCGCAAGCCCGACACTCAGAAGCCAACCGCCGAGCAGCTATCATGATTTGCTAACATGGACGCGATTTTCAATGCATCGCAAAAAGAGCCACTTGGGGTAAGGCCGGTGGCTGGAACCATGAGGTCTGGTTATTATTTCAATTTGGCATAGAGCTTCACATCAAGAACTTCTTCATGCGAATAGGGGGGGGCATTGTTCATGCTGGATCGAATGGAACGAGTTGTTTCCATAGCCAAGCAAAACTACTGGCCGTCAATAACGAGAATGAAGGCGTTCAAATGGTTCGCCAAACCGGCCCGGATCGCCCAATTGAAGCAGGTTGAGGAGCCTTGATCAGGTCTTCGTGGGATCCCCGGCAAGAGGGTCGCGCACATTGAGGAAAGGGAACTTCAGGAAATCACGGTCATGGGTGTATAGCGTTTTCACGCCATGCTGGCGAAGCAGAGCAGCCAAATGAGCATCAGGTACCAGGTCCCCCCGAGTGGGAACCTCTGACGTCGTGGCGCGGTAGACGTTCCAGAATCCTTCTTCCTCCGATAGGAAACGCACATGCGGTAAGTTCAGAAGCGTTTCGATGTTGGCCATAGCCTCATCGGGTGATAAAGGATGATCGAACACGGCCGGGTGCGTCGCAATGCGCAGATAACCCATAACCGTAGACCAGCTCAGGGAGAAAACTTCACTCTGAGCCATACGGGACTCGACAAATAATCTGGCCCGCTCGAAGTAGCGGCTGCTGGTATCGGAGGCGTAAAGCAGAATGTTGACGTCAAGGGCGAAACTCATCCCTATTTGCTTTCGATCTTTGACTGCTGTTCTTGTTCCATGACGGCGTATAGCGCCTCGCGATCAGCCAGGTCGATTCTGGCGCCCATGGCTTTTGAAATCCATTGGAGCGGCTTATTTGAAGCCTTGGCGGATTTGCGTTCACCGATCGCCTGGGCCAGCAGGTCAGAAATCAGTCGGCCAAGGGATTTGCCCTCCTTTTTTTGGAGCTTCTTCAGATCTTTCAGAACGGGGGCGTCGATATCTACGGTAGTTCTCATGATGTATTGATGATAATATTCTGTGCATCAGATGTCAATATTTCATTTTGAGTGACAACCGTCCGGTAGTTATGGAGTTTGCCACCGGGCACGAATACACCACCGAGCTCAAGAGGGTTGATTTTATTCAAGGAATAAAGCCCGCCTCCATAACCGGTTGGGCGGGCATGCCCTGCTCGGACTGATCCACCCAGCCGCCGCCCATGGTCTTATAAATATTGATCAGCGAACGGAACAGGGTATTCTGGCCGCCGGTATAAGCCAACTCCACATTGAACAGGCTGCGGTCGGCATCCAACACCTCGAGGAAGCTGGTGTAGCCTTCGTCGTAGCGCATCCGCGCCAGGCGCGCATAGTTGCGCAGGGCCTTGAGCTGACGGTTCAGCGCTTCCAGCCGTTGGCCGGATTTGCTGCGGTCGATCAGCGCATCCTCCACTTCGCGGAAAGCGTTCTGGATCACCTGCTGATAGCTGTGGAGTGCCTGCAGTTGAGCGGCTTCAGCGGCCTTCACCTCCCCTCCAATCCGGCCGGCGGTGAAAAGCGGCACGCTCACCGGAACCCCGAAATCCCAAGCCCGGGACCCCGCCGTAAACAAATTCGTCAGAGAGGTGCTTGCCGTGCCGAAGGCGCCTGTGAGCGAGATGGTCGGGAAATAAAGCGATTTGGCAACTCCGATGCGCGCATTGGCGGCAATGAGCAGCTGCTCGGCTTGCCGAAGGTCGGGTCGTCGTTCCAGCAGCTCGGAGGGCACACCGGCCGGCACGGCCGGCAGGGCCAGTTCATCGATCGTCAGGCCGCGGGGAATCGCCCCCGGATTGCGGCCGAGCAAAACGCTCAAGGCGTTTTCGGTTTGCCCGACGGCGCGCTCGATGTCCGGGATGCGCGCGAGCGCATCCTCGTACTCGGATTCGGCCTGGCTCAGGTCCACCTCGGAAATGATCCCGTTCTGGAAACGTAGCTGGAACAATTCCAATGTGTCCTTGCGGCTGTCCGCCGTGCGGCGGATGATTTCCAGCTGCTTGTCCAACGCCCGGATGTCCACGTAGGCCGCCGCCACCGCGCTGACCAGAGTCAGGACTACCGTGCGCCGGGCCTCCTCCGTACCGAGCAGCTCGGCCCGGGCCGCCTCGGTCGCCCGTCGGAACTTGCCCCAGAAATCGATTTCCCAGCTGGCGCCGAGGAAGGCTTCGTAAAAATTAAAAGGATTGTTCCGACCGTCGATGGGCTGCACGGTGTTTTTTTCAGTCAAACGCTGCCGGAATGCGTCGGCATTGCCGCCTGCGGACGGGAATTGGTCTCCGCGGGTGGAAAAATACCGGCCGAAGAACTCCTCGATCTGGGCCGTCGCGATGAGCAGGTCCTTGTTCTCCTCAAGCGCTGTGGCCACCAGGCGGTTCAGCACCGGGTCATTGAACTGCTCCCACCAGGCCTTGTTGGCGAAATCCTGTGCTACTTTTTCCTCGAACCGCCATGCGGTGGGGGTTTCGATGGCCGGACGTTTGTAGTCCGGGCCGACCGTCATGCAGCCGGTCAAAACGAGCAAGACGCCGCAGCTTAGAACCCCTTTAAGCATGCTCCCCTCCCTTCTCGCTCACTCGATGTGGATCCACCGCCGCAGTTTTGTGCTGGGCCGAATCCCCCCGATGGCTGAGCTTCTCGACGACGTAGAAGGTCATCGGGATCAGGAATATGGCGATGAAGCTGGCCGTCAGCATGCCGCCGATGACCCCCGTGCCCATCACCTGGCGCGCGACGGCCCCGGCACCAGAGGCGATGGCGAGCGGCACGCATCCCAGGATGAAGGCGAAGCTCGTCATCAGAATCGGCCGCAGCCGCAGGCGGGCACCCTCCAGGGCGGCGTCCGCGATGGATTTGCCTTTTTCGTACTCCACCTTGGCGAACTCGACGATCAGAATCGCGTTCTTGGCCGCCAGGCCGATCAGCATGATCAGCCCGATCTGGGCGTATAGGTTGAACTCCATGTGGCGCAGGAAAATCCCGGCAAAGGCGCCGAGCACCGCAATGGGCGTGCCCAGGAGCACGCTGAAGGGCAGCGACCAGCTCTCGTATTGGGCGGCCAGGATCAGGAAGACGAAGAGCATCGAAAGCCCGAAGATGACTGACACCGGCACGCCCTCCAGGGCCTTCTTTTCCTGAAAGCTCATGCCGAGATAATCGAAGCCCATCTCCCGCGGCATGCTGGCTGCGAACACCTCCTCCAGCGCGGCCATGGCCTGGCCCGAGCTGAAGCCCGGCGCGGCGATGACGTTGAGCTGGGCTGAACGGTAGAGGTTGTAGCGCATCGTGAACTCGGGGCCGGAACGCTGCTCAAGCGAGGTCAGGGCCGAGAGCGGCACCGTGTTGCCCGCGGCGTTCCTCACGTAGAACTGGCCGAGCTGCTCGGCGCGGGTGCGGTATTCGCCCTCGGCCTGGATGTACACCTGCCACTGCCGGCCGAAGCGATTGAAGTAGTTGACGAAGTAGCTGCCCATGAAGGCCTGCAGGGTACGGTAGACCTGGTTCAGATCGACGCCCTGCTTGAGTACCTTGTCGCGGTCGACGTCCACGAAGATCTGAGGCACGGTGGGCAGGAAGGTCGTGGTCGCCCGCGCGACCTCCGGCCGTTTCTTCGCTTCCGTCAGGAACTTCTGGGTGTTGGCCCACAGGAAGTCGATGTCCTTGCCGGCGCGGTCCTCCAGGATGAAAGTAACGCCCCCGGAGGTGCCGATGCCCGGTATGGCAGGCGGCGAGAACGCGAAGGCCACCCCCTGGGGGATGCCGCCCATGCGCCGGTTGAGGCTCGCCATGATGGCCGCGTATTTTTCTTCAGGGGCCTTGCGCTCATGCCAGGGCTTGAGCGTGATGAAGAAGAAGCCGCTGTAGGTATTCGTCACTCCGGACAGCATGCTGTAGCCCACCACGGTGGTGCAGTACTGCACGCCGGGCGTCTCCAGGATGATCTTCTCGAGTTCCCGGGTGGCGGCGTCCGTACGCTGCAGGGAGGCGGCATCCGGAAGCTGGACACCGGCGTAGAGAAAGCCCTGGTCCTCCTCCGGCAGAAAGCCGCCCGGCACCTGCTTGCCGATCACGCCGATCGCGCCGGTCATCAGGAGGAGCAGGAGCAGGCTGATGACGAACTTGCGGATGAACCACCCGCAGAGCTTCACATAGCCGTTGGTGGCCTTGCCGAAAGCGTTGTTGAACCCGCGGTAGAAAGCCCCCAGGGGGCCGCGGGCTTTTTTCTTGGGCTTTAGGATCAAGGAGGAAAGCGCCGGGCTGAGCGTCAGGGCGTTGAAGGCCGAGATGATGACCGAGATGGCGATCGTGACCGCGAACTGCTGGTAGAGCTTGCCCGTGATGCCCGGTATGAATACGGTCGGCAGGAACACGGCCGAGAGCACGAGCGCGATGGCCACCACAGGTCCGGAGACCTCCTCCATGGCTTTCAGCGTGGCCTCCTTGGGTGATAACCCGTGCTCGAGATGGTGCTCCACCGCCTCCACCACCACGATGGCGTCGTCCACCACCAGCCCGATGGCGAGCACCAGCCCCATCAGCGCGATGGTGTTGATCGAAAACCCGAGGAGCGGAAACATGGCGAAGGTGCCGATCAGCGAAACCGGGACGGCCAACGCCGGGATCAGGGTCGCGCGCCAGCCCTGCAGGAAGATGAACACCACGATGATCACGAGGATCAGGGCTTCGTAGAGCGTATGCAGGATCTCCTTGATGCCCTCGCGCACGGACTGCGTCGTATCCAGCGCGATGCTGTATTCCAGATCGGCGGGAAAGTTCTTCTTGACCTCCTCTAAAAGCCGGGTGACGCCGTCCACCGCCGCGATCGCGTTCGATCCCGGCAACTGATAGAGGGCGAGCACAGCGGCCGGCTTGCCGTTCAGACGGCCAACATTGGCATAGGTCTGGGAGCCCAGTTCGATGCGCGCCACATCCGCCAATCGAACCAGCGAACCGTCCGGGTTGGCGCGCAGGACGATTTGCGCGAACTCTTCAGGCGTCTCCAGGCGCCCCTGGGCGCGGATGGCATAGGTGTAATCGATACCACCCGGCGCCGGCTCCGCCCCGACCTGCCCGGCCGGGTTGACCGTGTTCTGCTGTTTGATGGCGTCCACGATCTCCGGCACAGTCAGGTTCAGCTTGGCAAGCTGGTCCGGCTTGACCCAGAGGCGCATGGCGTACTGCCCGGCCCCGAACACGGTAACGCTGGCGATTCCGGGGACGCGCGTCAGCTGGTCGTTCAGGTTGATGAAGGCGTAGTTGGCCAGGAAGGTCGCGTCGTAGCTCCCTCCCGGCGAGGAGAGCGCCACCACCATGAGCGGGGAGGAGGTGGACTTCTTGACCGTGACCCCGTAGTCGCGCACCTCGGAGGGCAGCTTCGAGTCCGCCTGCGATTTCCGTATCTGGGTCAGCACCTGGGCGATATTGGGGTCGGTCTTGACGTCGAAGTTCACGTACAGCTTCAGCTCGCCGTTGTTGGCGTTGAGCGAGTACATGTAGTTCATGTTGTCCACCCCGCTCATCTCCTGCTCGATGGGGGTGGCCACGGACTGCTCCACGGTCTGCGCGTCGGCGCCTACATAGGTGGTGTTGATGACGATCTCGGGCGGGACGATGTCGGGATACTGGGCGATGGGCAGCCCCAGGATCGCGACCGCACCTAAGATGACGAAGATGATCGAGATCACGATCGCCACGATCGGCCGGTTGACGAAGAATTTTGCCATGGATCAACCTTTCTTATGACTTTGGGGTATACGGCTTGGGCGTCACTTTGGCCCCGTTGCCCACCTTCTGGGTGCCCTCGGCCACCACCCGATCCCCCTGCTTCAAGCCTTCCCGGACGACCCACAGGTTTCCCGTTCGCTCGCCCACCTTGACCCCGCGAATCTGCACGGTGTTGTCGGCCTCCACCACCGCCACCTGGTAGCTGCCCTGGAGCTCGCCGACCGCCCGCTGCGGCACCAGCAGGGCGTCCTTGACCGTGCCCATCAGCGCGCGCACCTTGGCGAACTGCCCCGGCCGCAGGAGGTTCTCGGGGTTGGGAAACAGAATGGCCACACGGATGGTGCCGGTCTGGGGATCCACTTGGCGGTCGGCAAACGAAAACGTCCCCTTTTGCGCCCAGCTGCTGCCGTCGGCCAGGATCAGCTCGAATGTAGTTTTCTCGGCATCCGGCTTTTGCTCCTGCTTGGACTTTTCAACCGCCATCAAGTACTCGCGCTCGCTGATGGGCACATACACCTTGATGGGGTTGACGGTGGACACCGTGGTCAGCGTTCGCGCCTGGGGGGTTCCGACCAGATCGCCGATCTGAGCATTAGCCGCGCCGGCAATGCCTTCGATCGGCGAGGCGATCTTGGTGAAACCGAGATCCAACTCGGCCTTGCGCACCTGCGCCTGGGATTCCAGCACTTGGGCTTCGGCGCTCTGCACGGAGCCAATGGCGTTGTCCTTGTCCCGCTGACTGACGGCGTTGGCCGCCGCTAGCGGCAGGATGCGCTTCAAGTTGGCCTGGGCGGTCTGCAGCACCGCCTGCTGCTTGGCCAAAGCGGCGCGCGCTTCGTCCAGCGTCGCCTGGAAGGGCCGCGGGTCGATCTCGAACAAGAGGGTGCCTTTTTTGACTAACTCGCCCTCCTTGTAGTTCTGCTTGATGAGATAACCCTGCACCTGGGCCAGGATCGTGGCGTTCACGAGACCATCCATGGAGGCAACCCACTCCTGGTACACCGGGACATCCCTTTGGATGACCTCCGCCACTTCCACCTCCGGCGGGGGCGGCGGTGCGACTGCCTTCTTCTCTTCGGTGCAGCCGGCCAAGCCGACTGAGGCCATCAACGCTACCCCCCAAAAAACAAATTTGGCTTTCACAGGACCCCCTTTTGATAATCGACTTAAATTTGCACAGTAAGCCATCATATGGTGCGGTTTCATCCCAACTTGGTTTAGATGGTTGATTCGATCAAGAGCGGCGGCCATTGCCGCGATCGGAATCGTTCGCAGACGCACCGCCCTTCCCGCTGTAAAAGAGTGTTTCCATGCCGGATGAGAAGTACCTTTCAACTACGGTCGTCAACTGCTCCCGCAGAGAATCCCCCTCCCGGCCGGCGTACTTTTCGTAAAGCTCGGGTGCAAGGCCGGCGAACGCATCCAGAAGCTGTGGATCGAAATGCGCCCCCCGCCCCTGCTCGAGAATTTTCAGCGTGTCTTCGAACCCGAGCGGCTTCTTGTAGGGCCGCTCCGATGTGAGGGCATCGAAGACGTCAGCGATCGCAAAGATACGCGCCGCCAAGGAGATATCATCGGCCTGGTCGCCTCGCGGGTAGCCGCCGCCTCCGAATTTCTCGTGGTGCCCCGCAACCACCGGAACGCTGTCCCGCAGCCAGGAGGCGCGCCGCACGATGTCGACCCCCAGACCGACATGGGTCTGCATGACCCGGTATTCTTCCTCGGTGAGGCGTCCCGGTTTGAGCAGGATGGCGTCGGGGATGCCGATCTTGCCGACGTCGTGGATGAACGACCCCTTGATCAGCCCCCGCATGTCATCGGCCCCTAGTCCGATCTTCTCGCCGAGCCGGGCGGCGTAAAGCGACACGCGGTAGTTGTGCGCGTCGGTGTCGGCATCGCGCTTGGCGATGGCGCTGCCGAGCACGGCAAGCGTTTCCAGGTTGGCGTCGAGCAGGTTCGTGGAGTAATCAGCCAGCCGGCGCATCAGATGCAGGATGACGGGGTAGAGGATCGCCGCGACGCCGCAGACGATGGCGACCACGATCAGGACGCTGCGCAGAACGGCGCTGCGCATCGCAGCCGCAGACTCAGGCGATACCGCGAAAGCTCCCCGCGCAAACCCCTTCACCGCTCCCTGCCGGTCGGTGATCGGGATTGCCGTCAAGACAAACGGTTGGCCTTCGATGCGCTGCATTTCAGCCTCGGCCTGCGCGGGCTCGGGAAACGCGAAGGGCCGCTTTTCCGCCAGCGCCTTCGCATCAACCGCCGGGGATTCCGGCACCGACACCTCGGCAACCACCGTGCCCGAGCGGTCGTAGAATTGCACCCAGACAAAACGGCCTGCCCGATAGGCCACGGGCGTGTCGGTACCGGACTTCAAAACCTGGTGCAACGCCGCAAGAGGCGTTATCCGGCCCTGTTCGGCCATGTCCATCACCCGGTGCGTCAGCGCGTTGATTCCCTGCCGGCCGTAGTCTAAAACCTGCTGCTCGATCATGCCCCGTTGGACGAAATAAGTGATCGCCGCGGTGCTCAGCGCAATGCCCAGCGTCGCCGTGCCGAGCCGGATCAGCAGCACGCGCTTGACGAAGACCCTGAGCGGGTAGGTTTTCATCAGGCCGGTTCTATTTCCAGCGAAACGCGATGCCGCCCATGCCGAGGATGGCTTCCTGGTTGTAGAAGTCGATGTTAGAATCGACGCCGTAATAAGCGCCGGTTACGAAGAAGCGCATCGGTTCGCTGCCGAGCAGGGTCCAGCCCCAGGGGTTCTTGTAGTACACGGTGGCGGAGGCACCGTAGCGGTCGTCTTCGCGGGTCTTGGCGTAAACCGGATTGCTCTTGTCGAAGTCCGCCTGGCCGACATAGCCGTTGAGCACCAGGCTGACCGGGTCTCCGCCATAGAAATAGGTCAGCTGCACGTCTGCGCCGGTGTTCGCCATGGCCTCGCCGTCCAGGTCCTCTGAAAAAATCGCGATTTGAGGGGTCAAGGTATGTTTGCCGAACTTGAAGCCGTAGCCGGCCGATGCCCGGTGAATGGTGCCGTTACGGTCAAGACGGTCCTGCTCGGAATCGGTCAGGCCGAGGAATTCCCCGCTCTTCTCGCTGCCGATATCCACCTTTCGCATGGAGTATTCCAATTCCAGGTTGGAGCCGAAGATTTTGTCCCAGACCAGCTGTCCACCCATGTTCTGGCGGCTGGTGTCGTCCCGGTTCTGGCCCGTCACGAAGGGGTCCTTCCAGACCCTGACGTTGCCGCTGAACAGCAATCCGGCCTGGAGCACGCCGAGCGAGCCGATGCCCTGTTTCACTCCCAGTTGTTGAGCCGTGTCGAAGGCTAGCAGGTCTCCCACTTCGGTACCCAGAAAAATCTCGGTGCGCGAACCTGCGAACGTGTAGGCCAGCTTGAACGGAACCGTGAAAATGGCGGTCGACTCGGAGTCGGGCTCGTCATTGAGATCATTGATCCTTTTATCCGACAGATCGAAGCTCAACACCTTCGCCACCGTGTTGCTTTCGATGCTCAAATAACCGGCTCCCGGCTGAATGAACCCGCTGAAACCGGATTGTGTGGCGATCGGGTCCAGCGCCAGGGCAATGTTCGCTCCTCCCAGCAGAGCAACTGCCAACACAGCTGCGATAAAACCGTTCCTGAACATGGGTCTCCTCCTTTTTGTGTTGTTTTCAAGGGTAATTAGCCTGACAGCTGCCCCTTGCATATAGGACTTTGGTCCTACTTTACAAGAATCGTTTTAGCTAAGAAATGTTGAGCGCCGCGGCCAGCTCGGCGGCGATCTCGCGGCTGAGGGCGGCCAGCGCCCGGCTCTGGGCGGATACCAGCTCGGCATAGCCCGGTCCCGTGACCTTTTCCTGAAGCACCGAGGTCTTCATTGCGATGATTCTCTTCTCCTTCTGATCCCGAACCGTCCAGGTCGCATTCAGCCAGACACTGTCCCCCAGCCGGCCGTCGAACCGGTTGTAGGTTACCGCCACCAGATACCGGGGGTCCAGCGCCAGGTTGTCGCTCATCACGCTCGCGCGGCGCTCGGCCAGCAGGATACTCAGATTTTCCACCAGGGTCCGTGAGATCTCGTCTTTAAGCGCGCCCCCCCAGCGGTTGAACTCCGAGAGCACGATCTGGTTCTCATCCGAGCGGGTGACGATCTGCGGCCGGTCGATGGAGGCCGGAAGCACCGCCGGATAGACGGCGATGATGGTCCCGGGGGCACCGCTCGGGCCTGCGGCCGGGCGCGGCAGCGGGGCGAGCGTGTAGAACTCGATCGGCCGGTTTTGGCCGAAGCATCCGCTCAGCACCGCGGCCAGAAGACAAGCGATCAGGAGACGCCGGCAGGTGAGGGTCCTTTTTCTCATTGAGAGGGCTCCTTTCCGGTCAGGATGGACTGCGGCTGGCGCTCCAGGGAATCCGAGAGCACCCGCAACGCACGGGCCGCGGCGGCCAGCTCCTCCAGAGCCTCCTTCAGGCGCGATTGCAGCGGCGAGCCCGCTTCGAGCACATCGGTCGCCGCGGAGAGCGAGGCCTGCGCCCGCTGCAGGGTGGCATGCAGCTCCGGGGCCGTCCGGGTGCGCAGCTCCACCGTCAATTGCTGCAGCTCCTTGACGGCCGCGTTCAGGGACTTGACCGCCTCTAGGATTTCGGGCGAATTGGCGATGCGGCTAGCCCCCTTGATGGTGGCGCTGAGACCCTGGCCGATCTCGTCGATGGGAACCCTGTCCAGCTTCGCAACCAGCTGGCTCACCTTGGTGCCGATCTCCTCCAACTGGGTCGGGGTGGTCGGAAACTCCGGGTAGCCGTAGCGGCCGGCCGGCACCAGCGCCGCGGGCTTGGCGTTGGGAAAGAAATCCAGCGCCACGTAATTCTGCCCGGTCAGCAGATTGCCCGTGCGCAGCTGCGCGCGCAGACCCCTTTCGACGAGATAGTCGGTCAGCGTTTCCCGGCGCACCCCCTCGGGCAGCTTGCCCAGAATCGAAATGCGTTCGGGTTCCACCGCGGCGATCACCGGAATCTTGACCTTGTTCGCTTTGAAGTCGAATTCCGACTTGATGTCGATCACCTGCCCGATCGGGATGCCCCGGAACTCCACCGGTGCACCGGGCGAAAGACCCCGCACGGATTCCTCGAAGAGCAGGACAAAGTGGCTCTTCGTGCTGTAGACCTTCTCCTGGGCCGCATAGCGGTTCGGATAGAGTTTAAAGCTTGCGCTCTCCGCGGCGGGCTCCTGCGGCTCGGAGTGGTTCTTGAACGTGTCGAAGGCGATGCCCCCCACCAGGATGGAGACCAAGGACTCCGTGTTCAACGTGATCCCGGTGGCATCCAGCTTCAAGTCCACCCCGCTGGCGCTCCAAAAGCGCGTGTCGGTTCGCACGAACTGGTGGTAGGGGGCATTGACGAAAATCTTCGAGACGATCTTTGTGCCGTCCTCGCTGAGCTGATAGGCCACGATCTCGCCGACCCGGATCTGGCGGTAGTAGATCGGGGAGCCCACCTCCAGCGATCCCCGCCGGTCCGCCTCCAGAATGAAATGCCTCCCGGGAAGCCCCGTGGTCACGATGGGCGGCTCCTCCAGCCCCGTGAAGTGGCGGGCCGATTTGCCCGGCTTGCCCGGGTCGATATCGATGAAGGCCCCGGAAAAGACCGTTCCCAGGCCGTAGATCGCACTGGCCGAGACCCGCGCCCGCACCACCCAGAAGCGGGTATTCTCCGAGATGAAGCGCTCGGCCTCCTTGACCATCTGGGCTTTCACCTCGACATGGGAGGCATCCTCGGCAATGCGGATCTCCTCCACCAGACCGATCTCCACATCCTTGAACTTGACCTTGGTCTTGCCGGCCTCCAGCCCCTCGGCGGACTTGAAGGTGATCGTAATCTGCGGGCCTTTCTCCGTCAGCGCCTTGATCACCAGCCAGCCGCCGATCAAGGCCGCCACCACCGGTACCACCCATACCAGCGAAAAGCGGCTCCGGCGCCGCTTGACGGATGCCACCGGTGCCTCCGGGAAGTCAAGACCCGACGAATCCTGCTCACTCATGCATCTTCTCCTTGACGAAACGGAAACGCGTTGAACATGACACGGTCTTCAGGTCATTGGAGTTTGATTTTGGCGAATTTGGAGCCCTTTAGCGATATGTCTGCCGCGATGAAATCATCGCGCCGGCTATTTCATCTGCGATAGCCAGGTCGGCCGGGCGAACCATTTCTGCCTGAGCTCATTCATGTACCCGGCCTTCTCCAGGCTGTGCAGGAAGTTCCCCAGCCAGTTGAGCAGGTGCGGGTCGCCCTTGGGAACGGCGATGCCGATGGGTTCGTAGGTGATCGGGGCCACCACCGAAACCAGGCCCGCCTCGGGCTTGCGCAGGACCGCTACCGCGCAGATGGGAAAGTCGGCGATCATGGCGTCGGCCTTGCCGTCGACCACCATCTGGATGGCGTCGTTCTGGGTGCCGGCCGTCAGCAGCTTGGCCTGCGGCGCACCCTTGCTGATCACGGCTTCGCTGGTGGACCCTTTCAGGGCGACAAAGGTGTATTGCGGGCTGTTCACGTCAGGCAGACCCTTGGCTTGGGCGATGCTGCTGCGCTTGGTGAGAAACGCCTTGCCGGAAGTGAAATAGGGTCCTGCGAACGCCGCTTTCAGGTTGCGGTCCGGGGTCATGGTCATGTTGGAGATGATCATGTCGATGCTCCCGGTTTCGAGGGCGGGCAGGAGACCTTTGAAATCGATCCGCTGCATGTTCAGTTTGACGCCCATGGCCTCGGCGATCATCGTGGCCACGTCGACATCCATCCCGATGATTTTGTCATCCTTGGTGAGCATATTCATGGGCGGCATATCACCGGAAATGCCGACCCGCAGCTCGCCCCGCGAAAGGATGCGGTCCATCACCGGCGACGAAGAGGGCTTCGTCGTCTGGTTCATCTCAGCACAGCCTGCCAACAAGCAGCCGATCATCAACGCCGCAATCATCCAGTTTGTTCTTTTCACGTGCTTTTCTCCCTGTAGTGGTTCAAGCCAAGCTTTTTATGCACTCAGGCATTCGGTGGCGGAGACGGCTGCCAGCACCGCGACCCGCTTCACTCGGCCTGGAATCTCCAGTTCGGCCAACGTGATCTCACGGCCGTTTTGGGGTGATTCCTCTGGAAGCTTCACCCCCATCCAGTTGAGACGCATCCCGATGGTCCTCCCCATCAGAAAGTTGTCGGGGCCGAGCAGTACTTTTTCGAGCTTTGCCAGGAATTCCTGAGGCTTTCCCGATCCGGGCTCAAGCTGCTCGAGCTGCTGGTCGATCTCCTCCAGGAGCTGCCGAGCCTGCTCTTCATTGGCATCATTCGGGTTGCCCCCGGCCAGCAGGCGTTCCAACCCGCGGTGGCGGGAATGCTTGATTTTGAATTGGGCCGCCAGCATGCGGCGTTCTTCGACCAGTTCCTCCCTCACCGAATGAATCCGCAAGATCTCTTCGATGGTGTAGCTTGCCAGGACACTCAACCCGCGTTGAACCAGATTCAGCCGTTTCTCCGCTTCCGTCGCCGCCGGCGCAACGATGCGGTGGTCGTAGAATTCAACGGCCGTTTGCGCCACGTCGCGGCGCATGATTTCGCCCTCCTGGACCGACCCGAAAATCGTTCGCTCCTTTTTCAGCGCCGTGAGCAGCGCCACGGCGGTTTTAACTCCGCTTTGCTGAAAAAATGATGTGAGCTCGGCGCCGTCTTGCAGCAGGGAGCGGATTTCGTCCGGGCTGACAAAAAGCGCATGAATCAACGGGTCCTTGTCCCACGATTCCACAGAAAGGCTGACGGGGCCGGGAATGGATGATATCAGGCCCTCAATATAGCCGAGAGCGTTTTCTACAGGTTTTTGGAGATGCTGTCGATACCCGGAAACTTTGCGGATCGCGGGATCGCTCTCCTGCACCATGCGCTCGATGAGCTCGGCCAAATTCGCTGCCTTTCGCCGCTGCCTTTCTCTCTGCTCGCGATATTGGTTCCAGCGTTCCAGGATTCCCATAAGCCCATCCGTCAACAGCCCAAATGGCCGCTTCTGCGATTTCAGAAACACCTGCGCCAGCGGGCATCTTACCAGGGATCCTGACGATCAGGCGGGTCGACCTCTCCGATTTCTTCATCGACCCATGCGGATAAGAGCGTGTGGCCCACGGCAAGCACGACCGGCCCAACAAAGATGCCGATGAGGCCGAAAGCGATCAGGCCGCCGACGACGCCGATGAAAATGAGCAGCAGCGGCAGGTCGGCACCTCGCCGGATCAGAATGGGGCGCAAAAAATTGTCCATGGTTCCGACCACCAGGGTCCAGAGCAGCAGAAACGTTCCCCACCCGGCGCCGCTCGTCCAGTAAAGCCAGGCCACCGAAGGCACCAGCACGAGCAGGGGACCGATTTGGGCGATCGCCAGCATGAACATCACCGCCGTCAGAACCGCGGCAAACGGAATTCCGACGACGGCCAGACCGATGCCGCCCAGGACCGACTGGGCCAATGCGGTCACCACCACCCCGAGAGCGACCCCGCGCACGGCCTGCCCGGCCAGGCGGATCGAATGCTCTCCCCGGGGTCCTGCCAAGCGGTGGCCGAAGCGCATGAGCCAGGAAGTCGCCGACTCGCCCCGGGCATACAGCAAGGCGGCGAACACCACCGTGAGAAGGAACTGCAGGACCAGCGCACCGAAACCGCCCACTTCCGTGGCGAACCACCGGACGGCGGTGCCTCCATACGGGGCCAGCTTTTTCATGAAATCCTGCAGCCCTGCCAAGGCCACCTTCTCCCATGCCGCGACCAAATCGGTACCAAAGAACGGCAGCCTTCCAAGCCATTCCGGAGGCGGCGGGACCTCAAAAGCGGACGCCGACTTCACCCAGCCGGCAATCTGGTCGGCGTTCGAGACGATCGTGCCGATGGCCAGCCAGAGCGGGATAACCAGGAAGCAGAGCAGGACCGCGGTCATCACCGCCACCGCCAGCGATCGGCGGCCCCAGAGCCGACCCTGGATGGAAACCATCAACGGCCAGGTCGCCGTCGCGATCGTCACCGCCCAAATCGCGGCGCCCAGGAAAGGTCTGAGGATCCACAAGGAGGTGCCGATCAGAACCCCGATAAAAAGCACCGCCAGAACGGTGCGGGTGATGTCGCGTTGAATTCCGTTCACGAAACACTCCTTCACTTTGTTACGGTCGGATGTCGACTCGGTGACGACGCCGCTCCAGATGCCGCTGTGGTCCTGGGCACCGGCACTAAACGAACAGAGCAGGATCAGGACTTATCCCCAGTCAGCGACATCGTCACATGCACGGCGTCGCCCCCATGCTCTGTTATCATGGATAGCCCGCTGCGTGAAAAGACCGTGAGCATGCCTCTGTTTTCTGGAAGGACTTCCGCCACGAAGCGGGACAGGCCTTTCTCGCGCGCGATGGAGGCCAAGTGCTGCAGCAGGATACGGGCCATTCCTTGACGATGGTAGTCTTCCTCGACCGCAAACGCCACCTCCGCGCTGCGCAAGTTGCCGGTCTCTCCGATGACTACGTAGCGACCTGCCCCAATGATGGTCTCATGCTCTTCTTCTCCGATCGTAACCACTAAAGCGACTGCGTTTTCAAAATCAATCTCGGTAGCGGATTTGAGCTCTTCATCGGTCAGCATTTTTTTGTGCTGGAAGAAGCGGGTGTAGATCGATTCAGGATCGAGGTTCTTGAAGGCCGCGACTAACATATTTTTATCATCCGGCCGGATCGAACGGACTTTCACCTCGATTCCGTTTTTAAGCGTTGCGAGTTTATCGTAGTTTGCTGCGTTTATCATGCTGTGCCTCTTTGCCCCTCAAAGCTGGATTGCGTCCTATGATTTTTCCCAAGCTGCGATTGACTACTCCAGGTCCACCTGCACCGGCTTCACCTTCCATATCCGTTCGCAATAGTCCCGGATGGAGCGATCCGAGGAAAACTTTCCCGAGCGGGCCGTGTTCAGAATCGACATTCGGCTCCAGCGCTGCTGGTCGCGAAAGGCCTCGCTTACCCGGTCCTGGCAGTCCAGGTAGGACGCGTAGTCGGCCAATAACAGGTATTCGTCCTTATAGAGAAGGGAATCCATCAGCGACTTGAAGAGGTTTCCGTCCCCCCGTGAGAAGTGCCCGGAGGCGATGCGGTCGATCGCCTCGCGGAGGTCGTCTTCGGACTCGTATGCGCCCCTGGGGTTGTAACCCATAGCCTTCAGCTCCAGCACCTCCTCGACCGTATGGCCGAAGAGAAAGAAGTTTTCCGCGCCCACTTCCTCGAGGATCTCCACGTTCGCCCCGTCCAGAGTCCCGATGGTGAGGGCGCCGTTCATGGCGAATTTCATGTTCCCCGTGCCGGAAGCCTCCTTGCCCGCGGTGGAGATCTGTTCGGAAAGGTCCGCCGCCGGATAGATGTGCTGGGAGTTCTTGACGTTGAAATCGGGAAAGAAGACCACCTTGAGGCGTCCGGCCACATCGGGATCGTTGTTGACCACCTCCGCCACCGAGCTGATGAGCTTGATAATGAGCTTCGCCGTGAAGTAGCCCGGAGCGGCTTTGCCCCCGAAAATGAAAGTGCGTGGTGTGATGTCGCTCCCCGGGTTCTTTTTCAAGCGGTTGTAGAGGGTGACGATGTGCAGCACGTTCAAGTGCTGCCGTTTGTACTCGTGCAGCCGCTTCACCTGGATGTCGAAGAGGGTGTCCGGGTCGACCGCAACCCCCGTCCGTTCTTGGATCAAACCGGCCAGATCGGCCTTGTTGGCCCGCTTGACCTGCCGCCACGCATGCTGGAATGCCGGATCCTCGGCCCATTGCTCCAGCCGCGGCAGGTCCCTTTCCAGGTTGCTGACCCAGGACGCCCCGAGCTTGCCGGTGATCAAAGCCGCAAGCCGCGGATTGCTGAGGACCATCCAGCGCCGAGGAGAGACCCCATTGGTCACGTTGTGGAATGTTTCGGGCTCCAGCTCATAAAAATCGCGCAGCACCGTCTGCTTGAGCAGATCCGAGTGCAGCTCCGCGACGCCGTTGATCGCATGGCTGCCGACGCATGCCAAATGCGCCATGCGCACATGCTTCTCCCCCGCTTCATCGATGAGGGAGAGACGCGCCAGGCGCTGCTCGTCCCCGGGAAACCTCACCCGCACCTCATCCAGAAAGCGCCGGTTGATCTCGTAGATGATCTCCAGGTGCCTGGGCAGCACATGCTGGAAGAGCGGCAGCGGCCATTTTTCCAAAGCCTCCGGGAGCAGCGTATGGTTGGTGTAGGCGCAAGTGCTCCGTGTGATGTCCCAGGCCCGCTCCCACTCCATGAGGTGCTCGTCCACCAGCAGCCGCATGAGCTCCGCGACGGCGATGGTGGGATGGGTGTCGTTGAGCTGCAACGCCCACGCGCCGGCGAAGGTGTCCAGGGGATTGCCGGAGAGAAGGTGGATGCGGATCATGTCTTTCAGCGAACAGGAGACGAAGAAATACTGCTGGGCGAGACGCAGCTGCTTTCCCTGATAGGGCTCGTCGTTGGGGTACAGGACCTTGGTGATGGTCTCGGAGCTGATCTTTTCGTCCACGGCCCCGAAGTAGTCGCCCACGTTGAATGCCTCGAAGTCGAAGGACTCGGCGGCCTCCGCCTTCCAAAGGCGCAAGAGGTTGGTGTTGTTTACCCGGTAGCCCAAGACAGGGGTGTCGTAAGCCACGCCCTTGACCAACCGGCCGGGTACCCAGCGCACGCGGAAACGCCCGGCCGGGTCATGGTAGGTTTCGGTATGCCCCTCGATGCCGATATCGTAAGCGATCTCGGGACGGGCCAATTCCCAGGGGTTGCCGTACCGCAGCCACTTGTCGGTGATCTCCACCTGGTAGCCGTCGCGAATCACCTGGTCGAAGATGCCGAACTCATAGCGGATGCCGTAACCGATGGCAGGTACCTCCAGCGTTGCGAGAGAATCTAAAAAACAGGCCGCCAGCCGCCCGAGACCGCCGTTGCCCAAACCCGGCTCTTCTTCCTGCTGCAGGAGGTCGTTCAGGTCGAGCCCCAATTTGGCCACCGCCTGACGGGTCTCCTCAACGATTCCCAGATTGACCAGCGCGTTGCCGAGGTGCGGCCCCATGAGGAATTCGGCCGAAAGATAGCTCACCACCCGAATGTCCTGTTGCATGAGCGTCTGAACGGTTTTGATCCAGCGTTGAAGCAGGCGGTCTCGCACCGTGAAGGCCAGAGCCGCGTACCAGTCGTGGAGCGTGGCCACCTCCGGGACTCTTCCCTGCGTATAGTAGAGGTTGTCCCTGAGCGCGCTGGCGAGAGTGTCCGGACTCAACCCGGTGCGCGTCGGCTCGTAATCTTTCTTATCAGAAGGCTCAGGTTCGCTAATCTCCGCATGTGCCATGGCAGTTCTCCTGCGGGCCGAATGCAAGCACCGATTGTACACGACAGCCTCCATGCGGCCCATGATGCGGTAGTGGCATTTCCGCCTGTGTGAAAGCGCGTTCGGGTGGGAGGACGATGGCGCTTGAAGCTAACTCAGTCCATGTCACTTGGGTGCGCGAGCGTTGTCCAGAAACAATTTGATTCTTTCGGCCCAGAACTTGAACGCCTCCTCGGCAGATCCCCACTTGCTGAACCTTTCGGTGAACCCCGCGCTCCTCTCATCCTGAGCAGCTGCAATCACATCGTTGGTGGTGGAGTCGAGGGCCATCAGCTCCAAGCTGGTGCTGCCCGATCCGGTCCACGAACCCGTGGCGCCTTTTTTCACAAGGCTGATGCCGATGCCGACCGGAACCACCGAGGTGACGCCGCTGAGTACCGGACGGCTTTGCTTCATATCGGTGATGGCGGTGCGGATTCGAACCACGTCAGGGCCGGGGTCGGCAACGATCGGGTAGGTCCCTTTGAGGGCGTCGACCAGCTGCCGGTTGGCTGCGTCCGCTATTTCCTTCAATTCCTGTGGGTCCATGCCCTTGTATGCCGAATCATCGGCGAAGAAGAAAATCACGCTGTCCAGAATCACCTTGTTGTATTTGGCAAAATCCACTCCCGGTTTCAGCCAACGCATCTTGGCTCCGCCCTCCGGCCCCGGTTTCAACTCCCCGTAATAATCTCCCAGGAATCCTTTGGGGGCAGCGCCCATACCGGTTTTCGCACTTTCGGTCGTTGCACAACCCACCACCAACATGATCCCGATGATCAAAAAGTTGGTCTTTTTCATTTGCGGTGTTCCTCCGTTTTGACAGTTCGAACCCTTGCACCGTAATCGCCAATGGAGAGGGCGGTCGAAATCTTCCCCTGGTTCAACCCGCGTTCGTTTGTTCTCCTATTTCAGCCCGACCTCTTTAAGCGCACCCTTGCATCGATTGCTCACTTTGGCCTCGTTCTTTTCCAGGCACTGCAGCAGGCGCCCTTCCCCTGCCCGCACCCCTGCGCAGTTGGCGGCCAGGTCCGCTTCACACTCGTTGGCCACATAGCTCAAAGCCGCCACGGCGCGTTCCAGCCGCACAGCGGCATCATAAAGGGCGTATTCGCATTTTCCGGATAACTTGTCCTGGTAAGCATAGAGGCAGGCCAGAACCCGGCCCTCGCCCGGGGTCACCGACTTACAGTAGGTTTCGAGCTCCGTTTTGCATCCGGTCGCAACGGTTTCGATGAGCGTTTCTTGCGCAAGCAGGTTGCCGGCAATCCCAAACGACATGACCACGATTCCCATGATACAAAAAGCACGTTTCATGATATCCTCCTATGATAGATGAAAATTCTCCCTTTATTCCACTACGGCAGAGACCAAGAGTTCATTACGGCTCTTTTCAAGGCCCTTTAGACCTCTCGTATCTTTCGTTTGACTTGCGGATGGCTTCAAGTTCATCAGGTGTCATGGTTTTGCTGCTCGCGCAACTGGCAAGGAATAATAAAACCGCTATTATGACTGCAATCGTTGATTTCATAGTGCCTCCAATTGGGGCTACGCCTGATACACTATTCACATTTACGGTGACACGATAGAAGGTACGGCTATCCAGCCCTTGCACTTCCCGCTGCGAGTAAAGGCGATCGCGACTTCTCGTTATCTTTCGGGTGAACTCATCCGCCCAAGCATTGAATTTCATGATTCGCCTTTAAAAAAAATCTGCAGAAGAATCGAACCACCCCTTTGGTACTTCACGCTCACGCATCCCTGCGCCAAAGAAAGGGGCATGAGAAGCGCCGATCTCTGAATGTCTGCACCAAGTTTCCCCTAAAGGCTGAACGATCTTGGCGCCGGTGGTTCGAAAGATACCGGTAGTACATACGTGTGTCAGATAGCCGTCACCCTCCATCCGCAGCATGCCGATGTCATTTCCTCCAGGACTGATTGACCGGAATATCGAACTGGTTCTTGGAAGGCTCTGCTTCGGCAGATTGGCTTTGTGCATGGTTATTCCTTATTGCGCAAAAACGATAATTGTAGCGTAAATGACGAAGAGTATTCCAATCCAGTCACTTGGTT
>Ga0209285_10000033_pt1 | contig 45163 bp, 25 predicted proteins | sample PPLLak3March2015_2_FD_187249 | JGI IMG/M metagenome (GOLD analysis project Ga0209285, IMG submission 187249) | Freshwater sediment microbial communities from Prairie Pothole Lake near Jamestown, North Dakota, USA - PPLs Lake P8 Core (3) Depth... | ecosystem: Environmental > Aquatic > Freshwater... | reverse complement strand
CGATCAGGTCAAGATCTTCACCAATGGTGATTTGTTCTTCATAAGTACCGGCAGCGATATTGACAGTACTGCCGGTTACCATGTCGACCCCTTCCTGAACACGGGTCACGGCGCCGACCTGCGGGCTGTCATCGTCAATCCAGAGATCGGCAAAATCCCCCTGGAAGCCTGCCGTGGCTGGATAGAGATCCGTTCCTTTCTCAAGCCAGGGGGAATAATCGACATTCGCACTCACGAAAGTCGGAACGACCGTCGGGTCGTAATCTCCCCACCAGTTGCCGGAGGCGTCGACATCCGTACCGGTATTATTATTCACTCCCAGACCGGTATTACCCGAGAGGGAATTGCCGAATATTGTCCCCATGGTACCGGTGCAGGAAAGATAAACGGCATCAGCGGCATTGCCGGTGATTTTATTTTCTTCAATCGTCGCAAAGCCGGCGCTTCCATCGATAATTATGCCGGTGACACCGCCGGAAATTACGTTGCCGCTGATAATTCCTCCGACCGGCTTACTGGCGTGACCGTAGTAGTACACACCATTGACGAAACCGGTAATAGTATTATCGATCACGTCGGCAAAGCTGTCGCCGTCGGAATCTCCGAGGTAATCCCCTTCATCGGTGACAAAAACCCCGGAGCCTTCGGCCGGATCGGTCGAAGTCGCGGCGGTCGTCAGGATTTCGTTCCCAAGAATGATCGGAGCCGCGGTGGCATTACTGTGAAAGAGCCAGATGCCGGTATTATTCCCCGAACAATTGAATTCGTTGTTCTGCAGGGTAAAGCGGTTTCCGGGGGCCATCCACCAGATTAGGGCACCGATACTTCCGGCCCCGCGAGAACCCTTTTCGAACAATGATTCATTGAATTCATCGGGATTGCCGATCCTGCGGATCAGGCTCATTTCAGGCGGGGTATCTCCGGCCTTGGGAGGTAAGGTCAGATTGATGATGTTTCTATCCGTGACGCCCGGCCCTCCGATGACATTTCCATCGAGAAGATTTACCAGGTTGAGGCCGGTACCGTCTGAGACATCGACATTAACGATATTATTCCGGACAACGATATCGTTCGGGACAGGATAAAGGTCTCCCGCCGAGAATATCCCGATTCCGCCGGCCGCCGTTACATTGATTTCATTATCCTCGATAACGGCGTCACCCTGCGCAACCACGGCGTAAAAAGCGTTGTTGATAGTATTCCCGGTAACGTTCATGCTGCCGCGATAGTTGACCGGGTCGGCCGTGTAGGTGACGATACCGAAAGTGGCATTGGATGCATCGATTATATTATCATGCACCTCGACATGCGAATATACGTTCTGAATGCGGTTCCCGGTCGCAGGACCGAAGGTATTGTTGGTAATCGAACAATCGGCGTACCAGGTGGTCATGGCGCCGTACTGGCTGATATTCTGAATCAGGCAGTTATTGATCGAGTTGCCGGTCGTCACCGGAGGAGCGGGATTCGCAATCTGTACGCCCCGGCGGACAATATTCTGTATGGTCAGATCTTCGAGATGAATATTGCCGTAGTTGCCGACATAATCCGCGGTTATACCGAGGCGGAAATTATTTACCCCCGCACCCAGTGAGATGTTGGCCTGACCGTCTATGGTCATTGTTTGAATGGTGACATCTCCGGATTCATAAGTAAAGGCGAAATTGTTGTTGCTCCCCTCGACATAGGCATTCAGCGGGCCGATGATTACGCCCGCCCGCGATTCGCCGATGATGGTCATCGGGCTGGGGATATGGACGCCGTCGGTGAAATAGGTTCCGTTAAGGATATTCACCGTACTTCCCGAAACGCGGTTAACACCCTCTTGAATGCGGTCGACCGTTCCCGCCTGCGGGCTGTCGTCATCCACCCAGAGGACCGATTTATCGGGCTGGAAGCCGATTGCACCGGGCATCAGGTCGGTTCCGGTATCGAGCCACGGCGTATAGTCCATGCCTGACTGAATCATGGTGACAATCACCGAGGGGTCATTGCTTCCCCACCAGTTGGCCGACAGATCAAGCGTTGCGGTCGATCCGGCGGTCATGGAAACACCGGTGGTATTCCCGGTTATCTTATTTTCATTGATAGCGACATTGCCGCGGGTGACATTGTACAGCTTTATTCCCTCGGCGGGATTGCCGGTGAATTCGTTATTGATAATAGCTGCACTGGTGAGAGTATTCGAAGTCAAAAGCAGCCCCGGCTGGTTGTCGGCATTGGCGGTGGAGACGTTCCCTTTGATTTCGAGATTGGTGAATGTCCCCTGATATACGCTGATACCGCCGTGCTCGTCCGACCCTCCGCTGACATTGGTGATATAGTTATCGAGAATTCTGATACTGTCGGCGGTTTCGCCGGACCAGTTCCAGACAACGATGCCCCCTTCGGCGGCTCCGGTGATGGAATTATTCCGGATCAATCCTTTTTCGGACGAAGTTCCGGCGGCGAATTGCTGGCCGTACCAGATACCGTTATAGATTATATTCGTCAGAATATTCCCATCCGAGGGATCCGAACCTCCAATGACGGCATGAGCGGCATCGGTAACCCAGATCGGCCCCTGGTCGCAGGCATTCGCCCTGATTACGGTTCCTTCGGATGTCGAAATATAGAAAGCATAGGAAGCCGAACCGGAGTTTATTTCATAAGTACAATTCTGGACGAGATGGTCTATCAGGTTTTGTCCCCGGACGCCGTAATAGCAGTCATCAAAGGTGACATTTTCTACGGTCCAGTTGTCCAGAGTCGTTTCGCTGACTCCCCAAGTGGTACCAGTTCTTCCGACCATAGCATATCCGCCGGCGGTAATCAGATCTCCCTGGTAGCCTTTAATCCGCATATCGCGGATAGTGACGTCATCGGCCTGGAGGACAATAGCACGGGGCCAGTTGTTGCCCAATCCGGTATTGTCGAGCCCGACACCGTAGGTCCCTCCGTCGAGTATAGTGCCGTATTCGTCGTCGCTCTGACCGTCGCCGTAAAGCGTTAGCGGCTTGTCGATAATGGCCAGGGCGCGATCATAGGCGGTATAGGTATCCGCCGTTATATGGATTTCATCGCCCGATACGGCGCCGTCGATAGCCTCCTGGATATAAGTGTAGTGGTCTCGAGAAAGATCCCAGTTAACTTTCAGGCACCAGATATTCCCGGTTCCTTCCTGGTCGGGTAAATCCCTTTCCGATGTGAAAAGGAGATAGCTGTCGCCGTTGTCATCGGTAAATCCGATCGGCCACATATCGATCCAGGTGTTGGTCCCGAAACGCCCTTCGGTCGCCACCATGGAACTTCCACCGCTAAGCAGATTATTCAGCGTTGAACCGGACCAATATACTATGTACTGCCTTCCGCCCCCCTCGTTCGTCCAGGGAGCCTGGGCGAAGACATAGGTATCGCCGACCTGAAACAGGGCAGGATCCCAGCCGGATGCGGAAACCTGATCGACCAGATCCCAGGTGGTGGTGACTTTATCCCAGTGATAAATGTAGTTGTTTCCGGCCGAAAAGACGGCCAGATACAGCTCTTCACCCGGGGCTTTATCGTTCTGGTTTTCGTAGAAGAAATGAACCAGTCCTCCGGCGGTCGGTCCGACCGTGACCGGAGTGCTCCAGCCTCCGGTTTTGGGGGTTGACGAGTGGATGGTAGTAAAGCTGCCGGATCCTTCGACAACCCATATTTGCCCCTCAAAGACATACTCGTCATGGTGGGCCTGGCCGTCGCTAAGGCCGGTGATAATCGGACCGACCTGATTCCAGTTCGCGCCGTCGTCGTCGCTCCACCAGCCGTACAGCTCGGCATGCGATCCGGTGCTGCCAGGATCGGTATCTATGGTAGCGAAGACCCAGACATCTCCTTCAAAAACAACCGCGCCGACTTCCCCCATATAGGAGTCGACTGCTCCGGGAACTGCTGTTGCAGCTGCCGAGGCTAACCCTTCGACACTTGCGGCCCTTTTATAGTAGACTTCATAATCGTGAGTATCGGGATTACCGTTTTGATAGTTCCCCGTTACACTTGCGGATCTTCCGTAGAAGATCCAGTATTCGGTTCCATCGAAGACAATTGCCTGTCCTCTTTCATAATAGGCATCATCGGTAATCTGAACCGGCTGGCTGACGTCGATAACGTCGGCCAGGGCAGAACCATATGCCGTTAAAATCAGGAGAAATACCAAGAGACATTTAGCTCTTTTCACTTCTCACCTCCGAGTTTGATTGCGGTTAACTTACCTCTAATTTACGATTTCTAATTTTGGATCAGACGCAGACATACTGCAGTCCGCAGGTCAGTACAGAATAATTCCGATATTCGCTCCCCATATCTTTTCAAATTGCGCTGCTCTCGACGTGCATGACAGGGGCTCAGGCAGTATAATTCCGCCGTTACCGCGATATAAACGTGCTCGATGTGCTCTGAAAAGTGCTCTAAGGAATGGATAGATTCGTGTGCTCGTGCTAACAAGTATAAATAATTCCATTTTCCTCAAATGTCAAGGTATTTACACGGGGATTTTGAATTTATTCGGGGATTTGCAAAATTAAACCACATTATCTATTTTCGGGAATCATAGACTCCTGCTTCCAACATCATCGAGCGGTAACGAAAAATTAATCTGTCAAAGTAGGGCTCTAACTCCATGAACTATAACGCCTAATAAAGGGGGTAGGATGCACCCCCCGAAAAAGGGATATCTTGTCCACATTATCGCTTGACAGCAGGATTTCCGGGACTATATTGAATCTGGGACAGGGCACGTCCCTTCTGCACTCTGAGAGTATTTTAAAAGAGCACACGGAACATAATTAGTACTGGCGTATCCGCTTTGCGGATTTAAACTTTACTGGGTGGCATATTAATAGCCTGCCCTGAAATCGTGTGATATTCGAATTAAATGAAAATGATTTATCCCATACCTCTTATATCCCTAACCGCTTTTAAACTGGAAATCACTGTCATTAAAACCCAGGAGGGGATGCATAGCTGATTCGATAATTTCATAAGGTCAATTTACAAATCGCATATATCCTGAAATATCTTCGGTTTTATAAGAGGTAAGTATATGAACCGCATTGCAGAGTATTTCAAGCTGTCTATAATTCCGTTCCTTTACGTGCTATTGCTCCTGCCGGGAGCTCATGCCGCGCCGTCGATTACCCTGAATTCGCCTCCCGATGACAGCATTACTACCAACCAATCCATGACTTTGGATTTCGATGTCAGCGACACTTCTCCAATGACCGTTAAAATATACGGAGATACATCATCGAATCCCTCCGGCCTGATAAGCGTAGAGGGAAATTTTTCAAGCGGCAATATCACCTTTGATTGGGAACAGCTTTATCTCACCCCGGATAGCTATACCATGGGCCTGTGGCATTTCAATTCCGCGGTGAGTAACACCGTATACGATGAAGTCAACGGGAATAACGGGACCCTTCAAAACGGCGCCGTCCTGTCGGCCGATGGAAAATTCGGCTACGGGATTGAATTCGACGGGTCCAAAAGCCGCGTAAACATTCCCGACAATTCTTCACTCGATGTCGACAGCGCCAACGGTGCGCTGACCATCGAAGCCTGGATCTACCCGCATCAGGTTGGCAGTGGCCGATACCGGACTATTGCAGGCAAGAGACAGCTTCCGGGAGGGGCGACCAATTATCAATTCAGCATTGATGCCAGTACAGGAAAGCTACTATTCTATTCTGGTCACTGGCCGGCTGTCAATATAAGCACTGTTACCATACCGGCCAATCAATGGTCTTATGTTGCCGTCAGTCTCGATGCTCAGGAGGGAATGCTTCGCTTCTATCGCAATGGCGTCAAACAGGATAGTATCAGTAATGCCGTATTCGGCCAGGCCAACAGCCATCCCCTTCTCATTGGATATGTCGATACCGACATTCAAACTTTCGACGGCGTTATTGACGAGGTTCGCTTGTCAAGCCGGGTATTGGCCGATGACGAAGTTTCCGCCAATTATGAACTCGGCTTTGCGCGCTATTACTGGAAAGTGGTCGCCGATAACGGCACCGACAGCACCGTATCGGAAACAATAGATTTTCTTGTGGACGATCCTGAAAATGCCCTGCCTGTTCTCAGTGCTATCGGTCCGCAGTCGGCAACCGAAGGAATAGAGCTGACCATTGAGCTATCGGCTTATGACAATGAAAGTACACCGCAATTCAGTATGCAGAATGCACCCTCCGGCGCGAATCTCAGTGATCATTCCGACGGTACCGCTACTTTTACCTGGACTCCGACTTTTCTTCAGGGGGGAAACTACTTCGACATTACCTTCGTCGCGACTGATGATAGTTCCGCCACCGACGACGAAGTGGTACGAATAACCGTTTCGGACGCAGGTAACCAATTGCCTGTCCTGGCTTCAATCGGACCAAGGTCCATTACCGAAGGGAATTTGCTCGAATTCACCATTACCGCCAGCGATCCGGAAAGCACTCCTTCACTCGAAGCCATAAACGCACCTTCCGGCTCATCGTTTACCGATCACGGGAACGGCACCGGGACTTTCTCATGGACTCCCGGTTACCTGGAATCAGGTATATTTAATGTGACTTTCAGGGCAACCGATGATTCCACCGCCACCGATGATGAAGTTGTACAAATTGAAGTTTTGGATGCGGGAAACCAATTGCCTGTCCTGGCTTCAATCGGATCAAAATCCATTTCCGAAGGAAATTTACTCGAATTCACTATTTCCGCCGGCGATCCGGAGAGCACTCCTTCACTCGAAGCCATAAACGCACCTTCCGGCTCATCGTTCACCGACCATGGGAACGGCACGGCGACCTTTTCATGGACCCCGGGGTACCTGGAATCAAATACATATAATGTGACTTTCAGGGCAACCGATGATTCCACCGCCACCGATGATGAAGTTGTACAAATTGAAGTTTTGGATGCGGGAAACCAATTGCCTGTCCTGGCTTCAATCGGATCAAAATCCATTTCCGAAGGGAATTTACTCGAATTCACGATTTCCGCCAGTGATCAGGAGAGTACTCCGTCCCTTGAGACAATCAATGCACCAACCGGTTCATCGTTTACCGATCACGGGAACGGCACCGGGACATTTTCATGGACTCCGGGGTACCTGGAATTGAACATATATAATGTGACTTTCAGGGCAACCGATGATTCTACCGCCATCGACGATGAGATAGTACAAATAGAAGTTTTTGACGCCGGAAATCAGAACCCGGTCCTGGCCTCTATCGGAGCCCAGAACGCCACCGAGAATGTTCAGCTGACCTTTGGAATTTCGGCAACCGATATTGAATCGGTTCCGTCGCTTGATGCCTCTGGGCTTCCGCCTGGAGCCTCCTTTACCGACAATCATAATGGAACGGGATCATTTGACTGGACTCCATCATATCTTCAAGGGGGCTCAAATTATAATGTCACTTTCACCGCCACGGATGACAGCTCCGCCACCGATTTTGAGATAGTGACCATTTCTGTCGCCGAGGCCGGAAATCAGAGCCCTGTTTTGGCGGCAATCGGTCCTCAAAACGGGACAGAAGGGCTGCTACTTACCATAAACATCGATGCTTCCGATGCCGAGTCGGTGCCGGAATTGAATGCGTCGAACCTTCCGGCCGGGGCAGATTTCGAAGATAACCTGGACGGCACCGGCACCTTCAGTTGGACTCCCACCTATCTTCAGGGGGATGATACTTATAATGTCACTTTTACCGCAACAGACGATAGTTCCGCCACCGATTTTGAAGTGGTGGCGATATCTATCGCCGACGCGGGAAACCAGCCGCCGGAACTGGCAGCCATCGGTGCTCGGTCGGTGACCGAAGGAGATTTGCTTGAAATCGAAGTCTCCGCCGGCGATGCGGAGAGTACTCCTTCCCTCGAAGCCATCAATGCACCGGCCGGCTCATCATTCACCGATCATGGAAACGGCACCGGGACCTTTTCATGGACTCCGGGGTACCTGGAATCGAACATATATAATGTGACTTTCAGGGCAACCGATGATTCTACCGCTACCGACGACGAAATAGTACAAATAGAAGTTTTTGACGCCGGAAATCAGAATCCGACCCTCGATCCAATCGGTCCGAAAAGCACCTCCGAAGGAACCAACCTTAACTTTGTCGTTACGGGATCGGATATCGAAGGCGCGGTTTCACTGACGGCACTACCGCTACCCGCCGGCGCGGATTTCGTGGATTTCGGCAATGGCACCGGGTCATTTGTCTGGACTCCGAACTACCTGCAATCGGGAATTAACGATATCACTTTCACGGCCACCGACGATTCCGGAGGAGTCGATATCGAGGTTGTCCGGATAACGGTCGATGACGCCGGAAACCGTCATCCTGTTCTGGCTGCCATCGGAGACCGTAGTACGACCGAGGGGGGCAATCTTAATTTCAACGTTTCTGCAACCGATGTCGAAAGCACCCCGACTTTCACGGTTAACCAGCTTCCGGATGGAGCGAATTTCACCGATCACGGCAACGGGACCGCCACTTTCGACTGGACCCCGGATTACCTGCAGTCCGGTGATCACCTCGTTGACTTCGTGGCGGTTGATGATTCCGGCGCCGTCGATTTCGAAATTATCACCATATCCGTGGCCGACGGCGGCAATCGTTCCCCTGTTCTGGCTTCGATCGGTGCACAGGACGCGGATGAGGGAGTCCAATGCACTCTTGAGATTTCCGCGTCTGATATCGAGAGCATTCCTGATCTCACGGCGTCATCGATACCGACGGGAGCGCAGTTTACCGATCACAACGACGGCACCGCTACCTTCAGCTGGTTGCCGGGATATCTCGATGCCGGAAATCATGAAGTGACGTTTACCGCCACCGACGATTCCGGAGCGGTCGATTTTGAGGTAGTCGATTTCAACGTAAACGATGCCGGTACGGTTCTGGCCTTCCTCTCTCCCGAAGAAGATACGCTGGCTCTGGACAGCATGACTATCCTGGAACTTCGCTTTGACAGCCAGGATAATTTAATCCAACCACTGGCAGGATTTACCGCGCGAATTGAATTCGATAATACCAGGTTGGAATTGTCAGATCCGCAACGGGGAGATTTCCTGAACGATCCCGGATCAGATTTCCAGTGGCAGTTCTATGAACCGAACATTCTTATTATAAACGATTCCAGAGTGGAACCCGGAGGCGTTATCGGTTCCGGAATTCTGGCCACAATTCCCGTTAAAGGACTTGATGGCGGCATGGCGATAATTGATCTGACCCATTTTGTCACGGTCGATACGGGCGGGACCGCCATGGAAATCTCCCTTCAGGACACTTCGATTGCGATCGATGATGTCTTCCCAATCCTGGAGCCGCCGGCCGAGCCGGAGGATCATTTTTACCTGGATCCCCCTGTTTTCGGAACCTTTTGTTTTTCGGATAACTGGGCACTCGCTGCCGGGTATTACCAGATCGACGCCTACGATCCGGGAGGCTGGAATGAACTCTTTTCGGACTGGAATGGAACCTCGTGGGTCACCAACGACTGGGAGTTGCCGGGATTCGATTTGCTGAGCGGTGAACCGCACACTCTCTATTTTATGCTCACCGACGATGCCGGAAATGTAAACGGGCGCGGCGGAGAGGTATCCTGGCGTTTCTATAAGGATGAAACGGCCCCCGGGGTATTCCTGCTTTCGCCCCCGTTCGACAGCGTTTCGCAGGACCCTGCCATGCATTTCGAATTCTCGGTGTTCGATTCCAATGCCGTCACCGCCTGGTTGTATGCCGATACCCTTCCGTCCGCCGACAAGCTGCTCCGGGTCTTCACTGCACCCGCCGATTCCACGGTATTGTATTACGACATGGGCAGACTTCCATTTGAAGTCGACCCGGCCTCGACCTCAGCGCTATGGCATTTCGATGAGGGAACCGGAATAGCTGTTTACGATGAAAGTTCCAATAATAACCACGGGACCCTGATGAACGGGGCAGCCTGGACGATAGACGGTCAGTTCGGAGGTGCAGTTCTATTCGACGGTGACAACGATTACATCTCGATTCCGGATAATCCCAGCCTCGATATAGACAGTGCGTCCGGAGCCATGACATTCGAGGCGTGGATCTACCCTTATCAAACAGCGGATGCCTACAGGACGATCCTGGCCAAACGGGTATCTGCCCAAACCAATTACCAGGTCAGCCTGGATCAGGCTACCGGGAACGTTCTTTTCTATTCCGGACAATGGCCGGAGGTTTTTGTCAGCAATGTTCACCCCTCAATAAACCAGTGGTCATATATCGCGGTATCGCTTGATGCCACGGAAGGAATGGTCCGCTTCTATTATAACGGCCAGAAGCTCGACAGCATCCCCGATGCGGTATTTGGACACGCAAATACGGCCCCCCTGATGATAGGGGCCCTGAATAACGGTGAACAGGAATTCCTCGGTCTCATCGATGAGGTGCGTATATCGAACCATGTTTTGAACGATATTGATATCTTAACCCGTTACAATATGCTGCCTGCGGAATATTACTGGAAAGTGGAGGCATCGGACGGGACCAATTATGCCGCGTCGGAACTGGGCTATTTCGAAATCGTTTCCGGTCCCGATACGGAATCTCCCAGTATTGTCGTGACTAATCCTCCTCCGAATCAGTTACTGAATTTTATTCCGACCATCGAAGTTCACTGTCATGATAATTACGGCCTCGATTCCGCCTTTTTCCTGCCGACGTCATGCACTTCTCCCTTCAAGTTTGCGCTTTGGGATACAACCATAAGCAGGCGCGACACCACGGTGTACTTTAAGATGGGGTCGGCAAACCCCGGCACCAACGCCTTTTACTTTAAGGTCTACGATGACGCCGGACTGGTGAACAATGACAGCTGTTCCTATTCATGGAGCTTCATTTACGATCCCTTCGGTCCGAGAGTAACGGTTTCCTATCCCGAAGAAAACCAGGCTTTTGAGGTGCAGCCTGAGCTGATCATCAGGTTCGAGGCCAATCGCGGCATCGACCGGGCATATTACCAGTACGATGCCTGCGACGGCCCCTGGATTCCGATGTGGAATTACAATTCCGCCGGCACCGACACCACTATCGGCTGGCTGACTCCTTATGTTTCTCCGGGGCAGCATTCGATATATTTCAAGGTTGTCGACGACCAACAGGTGGTCAACGGAGATACCTGTTATCATTCCTGGGATTATCGCTTTGCGCCGGAAGGGATGGGCATCACGTTAAATGATCCCATGCCGGGCGGGACGTTTTTTGGAGCACCGGAGCTGTCGTTGACCTTTTATACTTCCGACGGTATCGACAGGGCGTACTATCAAATCGGCGATTGCCATGGAGACTGGACCGAACTCTGGGACTATAATAGCGGGACTTTCGATACTACCATAACCTGGTCCCCTCCCGATTTGGGTCTGGGAGATCACGGCATTTATTTCATGATGGAAAACGATCTCGGCGAATTTACCGACGGCTGCGACTTCTACTTCTGGTATACGCAATCAGATTTTATCTGCGATTGTGTCCCGGGTGAAGTAAATGCCATCGATCCGATAAATGTCCTCGATATCGTTTACATGGTGAATTATAAATTCAAAAGCGGACCGACGCCGCAACCTTACACTATTTGCTCCGGAGATGCCGATTGCAATTGTATCGTAAACATCCTCGACATTCTGCTTCTGGTGAATTATAAATTCAAAGGCGGACCTCCGCCGTGCAATTGCGAGGATTGGGTCGGCGGCTGCGGCGCCCCGCTTGAATGATGCAGAGAGAGCGTAAATACCAATAAGGTGCGGTTTTTTATGGCCGGTAATGTAAAATTGACTTCCAGCTTTATATAGGATATATTTGGTCAGTATCTTTATAAACAATTTCCAGGATCGGAGGGGCTCAAGTTGAAAAAGACAGTCTTGTTATGCCTTATCATATGGGTAATACCCCTTATGATGAATGCCTATGATTGCCGGAAAGGACCGGTCTCAGGACCGAATCCTCCCGACAATATGGACCCGGGATATAGGGAGGCATCGAAAAGCCAGGTAATTCTGACCGGGGTGCCGTCTTACATCTGGCAGCATGGCGCCGTTCCGACTGCAATCGGCATGGTTATGGGTTATTATGACGGCATTGACTGCCCGGACCTTTATCCGGGTAATACAACGTTTCAAACCGAATACGTCAACAGCCTGATCGCGGGAGATAATGGGGATACCGACTGTGGCGCCGCCTATGCCGACCACTACCACGATTATTCCTGCCCCATCGATACTCCGGAAAACATCATACCGGATAAATCCCAAACCGGTGGAGCGCATCAGAATTATTCCATCGCCGATTTTAGCACGACCTCATTCAGCGCCAGAAATTGTGCCTACGGTGAAACGCCGGTCGGCTGAGTGGATGGATGTGTTGAGTCTGCAGTTGTAGACTTCGTAGCTTCACGAAATTTTGCCTATCATGCCAACGCCGTCCTTAGGACATTCTACGATTTTAACTTCGATAATCTCGTATACGAAATTGACCATGGTCGACCGGCCATTATTAATGTCGATGCCGATGGAGACGGATATTCCGAGCACTATGTAACCGCCATAGGGTACAATGACGCCACGAATGAATATGCCGTTTACAATACCTGGGATCATGACATTCACTGGTACCAATGGCATCTCGAGCAAGCCGGAAATCCATTCGGCCTCTACGGCATTATTACCGTTACGTGTACTTCCAGCGGAATTGCTGTTCGCGTCCCGGAAGATTATCCGACCATTCAAGCCGGCATCAACGCCGCCATGACTGGCGATACGGTTTTGGTCAATGAAGGCATTTATACCGGGCCCGGCAATTACAACCTGAATGTCGGACTGGAGTCCATAGTAATTACCAGCGTTAACGGACCGGAATATACTATCATAGATTTACAGAATGTAAATGGTCGGTTTGGGTTCCACGTTAATAATAACCAGAATCCTTATACCGAAATCAGCGGTTTTACCATTCGGGGCGGGAGATCTTCCTATTATGGGACGATTACCATATGGGATTCCAGTCCCAGGATAGCGAACAACATTATCACCGCCAATAATAACGAAAATGGTGCTATAAGTGCGGAAGGACCCTACTGCAGTCCTTTAATTATTAATAACACTATCTGCGGTAACAAAGGCGGAATCAAGAGTAACTCTGGTGCCAACACCCAGATAAAAAACACCATTATCTGGGAAAATTACGATTTCGAAGTAATTCATGAATATCACGCCGTCAATACCGCGACGTACAGCATCATCCGTAAAGGATGTGAGGGATCAAATAACCTGAAAGTGAATCCGCTGATAGTTGATATAAATGGCGGCGACCTGAATGTCTTCCAGAATTCACCCTGCATCGATGGCGGCGATCCGGCAATTACCGATCCCGACGATTCCAGATCCGATATCGGGGCCTTCTTCAAGAATCACCCCGAATATCAGGATAACGGCGAAGTAATCCGTGTCGCCGTCACCGGAAGCGATGAAACCGGGGACGGAAGCGCCTCCAATCCCTACAGAACTACTCAAAAGGGAATGCAGGTCAGCCGTCACGGCGATACCGTTCTGGTTTCCCCGGGACATTATTATTTCGACACCGATTTTTACGGCAAAAACGTGGTCCTGGCTTCGCAATATCTGCACAGCGGCGATATAGCCGATATCGAAAATACCATCATATGGCGTTGGCCCCTCAATAGTAGCATCATTCGTTTTGAAAGCTACGAAACCGACCGGACGGTTCTTTACGGACTTACATTTACCGGGAGTTATTCGTTGGATCACGGAGGAGCGGTCTATTGCTTTGAGGCCGACCCGACAATCATGTACAACATTTTCTACGACAACACCGCCAATTTCTACGGAGGGGGCGTTTATTTGATGAGGTCGAACTCTCGCCTGGTCGGCAATATCTTCTATAATAATACTGCCGGATGGATGGGCGGAGGGATTTATTCCGCCGAGTCCGATCTCATCATAGAAAATTGTACTATCTACGGCAATACCGCCAATGAATTCTGCGCCGGCCTTTATGACTGGTACTCGAATATTACGGCCGTAAATACAATTATCTACGGCAATCACGCCTCAATTCTGCCGGATATCTATACGATCGGCGGAAGTTATGACTTCACCTACTGCGATATCGGCGGTGGACGGCCGGGTGTGGGCAATATCGATGCCGAACCTATGTTCTGCGATGCACCTGCCGGGGACTTTCACCTCGACGGCAATTCCCCCTGTGTCGGAGCGGGATCCTGGGGCGCCTGCATGGGTGCACGGGGGATCGGCTGCGGAGACATGAAAACCGCTATCGTGCCAGATTCCATGCACATCAAGGATGCAGATTTAGTCGACCCAATGACCGCTTCGATTTACTTTGGTAATTTCTTTATCGAGCATTCGGCCGGAGATGTCGATCCCCTTACTGTTATGGTCAACGATACCATTGTACCATTAAATATCGAATTGATTTCCGTTTATGATAGCTTCGTGGGTGAGCTGTGGAAGATCGATTTTCCGATTCGCGGATTTATTAAAGGTTACGGTCTTATCTGGGATACAAAAGAACTGGAATACAATGTGACCGGCCAGTGGAATACCGGTGAACCTTTTGATGTAACAGGTATAATTAGGCTGACCGGTCACAAGACCGGTGACATCAATTACGACAACCAGGTTAATGTGCTCGATATCCTGTATCTGATAAATGCGCAGTTTCACGGAGGGTTGCCCCCCGATCCGCCGTCCGCCGCTGATTTCGATTGCAGTGAACAGGTAAATATCCTGGATATCATCACTCTTGTTAATTACGTATTCAAGAACGGCCCAACCCCGCTTTGTCCGTAGAGGTTTGTTTGGAGCGCTCTAATAAAAGAATGTATCTTTAGGGCAGGAGAGGCACCTCTCCTGCCTTTTAATTTTCCCTTTGCCAAAATCAATGAGGCGGGCTATATTTAAGATATCGGGCTAGCCCGGAAATAAATATCACCAGACGTTTCGCTTTTCTTATCGATTGTCAACCTTAACGGGAGAGGGACTATGAGAAAAGTATCCTTTTTAATCGCACTTTTCGTGGTATTTTTACCGCTTTCTTCGGTAATCGCTGATGGGTCCTTAGATTGGGAAGTAAACATTTCATCGCGGTATACTTGGTACTATAATGGCACGTATTATCTGCTTCCCAATATCCCAATGACTATTGATATCTATGCCGCCAATTCTTCAGATAGGTTGGTCGATGGATTCCAATTCACGCTGGCCGTATATGGCACAGGCGGATTGCATGGCGTTATCTGGAATAATTCTGGTACGACTCCGATTCCTCCTGCAAATGAACCATCAATATTATTTACTGGTGGTGCCGTTGCTTGGGAATATAACCAGTTGTGGACACCTTCATGGGATGGTCTGCTACCTGATTCTCTTTGTCATGCTGTATGGGCAATGCCTTATGACGGGTGGCCCCCTTTTATGGAAGAGGCACTTGTTTATCAACTCTATCTTACAATTCCGACATTTTTGTATGAAAATGAATTTCAATCAAGCCAGAGTCAAATTTGCGTGAATAGGGTCATTAACCCTCCATTGAGTGATTGCGACTGGATATTTAACCTACCAACTACCATGAATACCCCATTTTGCATGACAGTTTTGTCCACTGGTTGTGGTTTTGTCTCATTTACTTCTGGCCCGGATACACTGATCTATGAACCGGGGCTACCTTTTGATGCGGCATTCGAATATGAAGAATTCAGCTGTTGCAGCCCATCTATGATTCTTTGCGATTTTGGTACTAGCGACTTTACATATAATGACTTTACCTGCAACGGTACTCTTCATTGGACATATGATTCTCCTGCGGATTTCTGCAATTGGGTCGGTAATGAAAACAGAGTTCTGATAAATCCCTGCGGACACTGGGGATGTGGCTTCAGCAAAAGCTTGGTTCTCGTCTACCCCAGCGAGCCCCCGCAGATTACCGGAGGATGCGGGGCCAGTTACTATGTCGCTCCCGAAATTGAAAATGACTACCTGCTGTATGCTCTTGATCCCGAGGAGGTCGGGATACTGAACTGGTATGTATCGTCGACTCCCGAACCGGAAGGAACATATTCTATTTCTCCGAATGGGTATCTTTCTTTCACTCCGGCTGTCAATGACATCGATGCCGATTTCACCTTTAATCTCAAAGCCAAGGATTGCGGTGGGATTATCGGAGAATGCGATTTGATCGTCAAAGTGCGTGACAACCCCTCCTGCGGAGATTTCGATTACGACAGCAGTGTCAATATCCTGGATATTATATATCTCATAAATTATAAATTCAAGCACGGTCCCCCTCCGAATCCCCTCTGGATCGCGGATACGGAACCGGATGAGACCATCAACATCATGGATATCCTGGCGCTGATAAATTACAAATTCAAGCAGGGCCCGGAGCCGGTTTGCCAGTGATGAATAGTCCGAAGCGGAGAATTTAAATATTGACATCATGGATGTCTCTGTTTATATTTTAATCGACCCCGTGGATTCCCCTCAGAAACATTTGCTGCTCATAACCTAAAGGAGGACGGTATGTCTGGAAGGGAAACTGCATCCAGGATAATGCAGGCAGTATGTATCATGTTGCTGGGTTTGGTGCTGTGCCTTCCCGGTAATCTGGCTGCACGGGGAGATGTCCATTTCGAGGTAGTTAAGACGCACCCGGGGGAAGTATTCGAAATCGAAACCGCTGACGTGGATGGCGACGGACAAATTGATATCGTTTATTCAGGCTCATTCAACTGTAATCTCCACATAATGTACGGGAGGAATGGCGGGGGATTTGATGAACCGGTTGAATACCCTTACTGCGCGAAATTATACGCGTTCGGATATCTAAATGACGATAAGTATCTTGATATTGCAGGTAGCGGTATACGTGCACATATGATTTTTCTAAACAATGGTGATAGAACCTTTACGGTCGATTCGTTATCCCATGACCAGGTAAACTTAGGGGGAGTGGCGCTGGGGTATTTTAATGACGATTCATATCCCGATATTTTGACCACGCTGCAAGGTGGCTACACCGGAGCAATATTGTACGGAGACGGTCAGGGTGGAATACTTTCCACGCAAACTCTTCCATTTGTCGTATTTTCATCTCAGGTTGGCGATTTCAATGGAGATTATATCGACGATGCCGTCGTATTTACCTCAGGGGGTACCGGAAGCGTGATGATCAACGACGGATACGGTAATTTTACCAAGACTGCCGAGTTTCAAATGGGAGGGGTAACTTTCAGTACTTCTGTCACTCAGCCCATCGCCGATTTTAACAGGGACGGCTATGCCGATTTTGCCTTCATTGCTTCTCAAGACAAAAAGGCCGATTACTTTCCCAGCAAGATTTTTATCGGTTACGGAGACGGGTCAGGGGGATTATTGGATTCTTTATCAATATCCATCGAATACAGCTGTTATGGGCTCGCCGTGGCTGATTTCAACCGGGACCGCATTCTGGATTTGGCTGCCTCCAATGTAAATCTCAATCGGCTGGAAATATTCGAAGGCTTGGAATCGGGAGGGTTCGCGGAACCGTATAATGTCGACCTCGACCTTGATAATTATATGATCTCTGTGGCCTCCGCGGATTTCGACCGCAATGGAAGTCCCGATTTGGTTTCGGGAGCGTACTACTATTGGAACGATGACAGCATCATGGTCGTTCTGAACAGCAATTCGAATAATAAAATACTCAATGATCCCATAGTCACGACCGGCTATTCCAATGTCCGGATTTCCATTGAAAATCCCGATGGTTTCGAGGCTATGCAGGACTACCGCACCATTGCCGGAGCCAATTTCGAAAAATTCGATGCCGACAACGATAATTCGCTCGACGAACGGATCAGCGACCACAACGCCGAATACGGCGAATATAAAATAAAACTCATGGCAAAACCGACGGCGGTTCCGGATGATATCTTTTCGGCGGATATGGTTTTCGGGACGGAAACTTTCCATCTATTTAAGGACCACCCGGTTCCTCCGGTCACAACTGCCAGGGACGGCTCCAGAACATTTGAGGAGTATGTATTTCCCTATTTTCTATCGGAGAATAGCCCGGTGGTTCCTGCTTCGGGTTCAACGTCCGGAGACCAGCCGACTTTAAGATGGAACGGACTCGATTTCGGCGCAGGATTCGATCAGACGTACCATCTCCAGGTGGATCGCTATTTCGATTTTAGAGCTCCTTTGGCAGACGTCGACGATATTGAGGATACTGAATATCAGGTGCCGTTTTCCCTTGAGACCGATATGGTTTATTACTGGCGAGTGAGCGCCTTCGACGGCGCGGTATGGTCCCCTTACAGCGGGCCATTCGCTTTTTATGCGGTGTCGTTTGTGTGCGGAGATGTCAATGACGACAGCGAGATTAACATTCTCGATATCTTGGATCTGGTAAATTACAAATTCAAGGATGGGCCTGCGCCGGACAAAATGGTCGCCGCCGATGTCAACAGCGACGGGAAAGTCAACATTCTCGATATCGTTATCCTGATTAGCTACAAATTCAAGCAGGGCCCGGAGCCGAATTGCCAGTAGAAGGGAACGTGGACATCGGAACTGCACTTACCGAAATTCGCGATTATCAGCCGGCGGAGTCTTCAGGAACTCCGCCGGTTTTTTATATTCCCGGACTCGTTGAAAATGTATGGGAAAATCCCCATAGTATGCCCGTTATTAAGACATAATATGCCGCCCGGTCGCCGCCCGCTCAATCGATCTTCACACCCCTCGCGTGCCATCGTAATAATATAGACGCAGTCGCACATTTTTATTCTCCGGCCGGACTGACGGGTAAATATTGCCCCGATTTCGGACGATAAATACGCCATGAGATCGTAATATCCGCATTCCTCACATAGATATCATGTATTGCCGGAAGGAGGCAGTGTGAAAAACCATAAATTTATCCGCGGCCAAAAAGGGTTCTCCACCATGGTGGCGATATTTATCATGGTTATTTTGAGTATCCTCGGGATCGCCATGATTAAAACCGCAAACGATGACGTCAGCATCGCGGGGAACGAAAAAAACGAAATGGCCGCCTTTTACGCCGCCGAAGCCGGCCTGGAACTGGCCACCGCGACCCTTCAGCAGGCATACCAGGATGAAAACGCCGTTCCATCAATACTCCCGGCAGGCAATCAGAATGTCGGCAGCAATTCCACCGTAGCGTTTGTCACTTACGATCAGGGCGCAGCCTCGATGAAACAGCTTACTTCCGGCTCGCTTCAGGGTTTGCATGCTCTGGTGAAATCATATTCGCTTGAAGCGATCGGGACATCTCTGGTCAGCGGCGCGCAGATGGTCCTTTCCCAGGATTTCGAATGCGCCCTGATACCGATTTTCCAGTTCGCAGTCTTCTTTAACGAAGACCTCTGGGCTCAACCCGCGTTCGGAGCCACCATAACCGGCCGTGTCCATGTGAACAAGAATATGTACCTGAGATGCAGCAACGGTTACCAGCTTAAGTTCATGGACCGGGTCACCTGCGGCGGAGATATTAACGCCGGATTCCCGTCGGGAGGAGCCGGCCCTTCGGGGGATGTCGTGTTTGTCGACGGCGACGGTAACGAGGTCAGCATGGAGCAGGGTGGAACCTGGATAGATGCCGATTACGACTACGCCGGGGTCGATTGGTACGATACCGCGTCTTCGCTCTGGGATGGAAATGTCAGGGATGCTTCATTCGGCGAAGGGGTCTTGAACCTGCCTTTGGGCGGAAGCGATCCGCATAAATTGATTGAACGAGCCGCGGGAAATGACGAATCGTTCGAAAATAAGGCTGGCTTGAAAATTCTCGACGGCGTGGTTTATTCGAAAATAGCCGGGACCTGGGTCGATATTACGGCGCTGCTTCCCGCGAATGCCATCGTGCAAAACAGCTCCACCGAATTTTATGATGCGCATGAAAAGAAACGGGTCCGGAATACTCAGGTCGATATTTCAATTTTGAAGACCAGCAGCTATTTCCCCGACAATGGCGTAATTTATGTTTCAGACCAGAGGGCATACACTTCCACTTTGAAACTCAACGCCACCACTCTGGTTAACGGAAGCGATCTCGGAGACGCCCTCACGGTCGCCTGCGAAAATCCTCTATACATAAAAGGGGATTACAACACCGTCAACAAGAAACCGGCGGCGACTATATCCGATGCCATAACGTTTTTATCGAACAGCTGGGATCCCTCGAAATCGTCGCTTAGCTATTCCTCTCGGCAGGCTTCCGCCACCGAGGTAAATGTGTCGTTTATTACCGGGGACCTGGCACCGACAACCTCGAATTATGGCGGCGGACTGGAGAATCTTCCCCGCTTTCTCGAGGACTGGGACGGACGCCAATTCAAAGTGACCGGTTCAATGGTGGAAATGTGGCGGTCGCGGCAGGCCACCGGGACCTGGCGTTATATTAACGATACCGATCCATATTATTCCGCCCCATTTCGTAATTGGTCTTTCGATACCGACCTGACCGATCCCAGCAAACTCCCGCCGGAAACTCCGATGGTCCAGATATTCCAGCGAACCGCCTGGAAGCAGGGATTTGTGGGATACTCCAGTAAATAGAAGTTTTAAGATATAAAAAAACCAAAGGGCCGGTTAATCCCGGCCTTTTTTTGTGAATTTTTACCAAGTCCAATTGGCAGAATCCTGCCGCAAGCGGTATTCAACAACGTGCGCAAAACCCTATATCAGGTTGCGAAGTCCCTCTTGACAAACTCCGGAAAAAATGTATAATAGGTGACTGCCGGAAACGGCACTTTTGACGATATAGAAATAAAGTTTTGCGCACTCCTCAGTAGCTCAGTTGGTAGAGCAGCTGACTGTTAATCAGCGGGTCGCAGGTTCGAGTCCTGCCTGAGGAGCTTTTCTTTGGGTGTTACCATTAGTTGAATATAACTCAGTTGGTAGAGTCCCGCCTTTGGCGGGATTAATCAGCGGATCGCCAGGACCAAAATCCTTTCCCGGAAGGGGTTTCTGGCATTATATTGCGGAATCTCACGGAGGGATTCTGGCGTTCTGGACTTACATACTTATAAGTGAATCGACCGGCAGGCATTATTGTGGTTCGACTAATGATCTCGGCCGAAGAATTTCCCAGCATAACAATCCCGAATATACCGGATCGAAAACCACGAAGCGGTTTGCAGGGCCGTGGAAGCTGGTCTGGTCCCATTCCTACTTGACTCGGTCCGAGGCTATGTACCAAGAAAAGCAAATTAAGAAAAGGGGGATTGCCAGATTCCTAATAGATCCACAAATAGATAAGACACCATTTGAATAACCTGTCCCGATAGAGCCAGAAAAACCCATTTCAACTCAGTTGGTAGAGTCCCGCCTTTGGCGGGATTAATCAGCGGGTCGCAGGTCGAAGATCAAGCTTCAGCATGATTCGAGTCCTGCCTGAGGAGCTTTTCTATTACAACTCCTTTTCTATTGTCCACTTAAACCCGCTCCCCATTTTTTCTGGAACTACTTCCCCCTGTTTCCAGTAAAATTCATCAGATGGCTAATTCTTAATGATTTAATAGAAAGGAGAGAAACCATGAAAAAGCGGATATTCATCGCCGTTCTCACCCTTGCTCTGGCGGTGCCGCTTTCCCTGGCCGTTTCGGCCTGGGCTAAAGACACCGCCTGGCTGGGAATCTATACCCAAACCGTAGATAAAGATCTTCAGGAGGCCTTCGACCTCCCCTCCGACCGCGGGGTCGTGGTCAAAAATGTAATATCCGACAGTCCGGCCGATGAAGCCGGCCTCAGTACCGGAGATATAATCCTCAAAATCGATGGCACCGCCACCGACGACGCCGACTTGTTAACCGAAATCGTAACCGGCCACAAGCCGGGGGATGAAATTGACATCGAAGTCCTCCGCAAAGGCAAAAACAAGACTATCAAGACCGTCCTTGGCGATCGCGAAGAGATCGACCGGCCGATGGCTGAAGTCTGGAATCGCGGCAGCGGTCCTCATACTTATTCCAAAACCTGGCAGTATTCCAAGCAATACTCGAACGATACCTATATCGGAGTGGCGCTGGAAACGCTCGGCAAACAGCTCGGTGACTACTTCGGAGTTGGCGATAAGACCGGGGTTTTGATCAGCGAAGTCTATGAAGATTCTCCCGCCTCCAAGGCCGGACTGAAAGCCGGAGACGTGATTCTCGGAGTCGACGGCCGCGATATCGAAAGTGTTTCCGATGTGCAGGAGGCGGTCGGTGATAAGAAAGAAGGAGACCAGATCGAATTATCGGTCCTGCGCGATAGGAAAGAGCAAAAATTCACGCTCGACATTGAAGAAGCTCCCGCTTCGTACGGCAGTAATATCGCACCGTTTATGACCCCCAATTTCGACTGGGATAATTTCAATATGAATCTCCCTAAAATGAAGGGGTTGTTCCGAGGGTATTTCGACGACGAACAGGCCTTCGATTCCGAAAAACTTCAGGAGCAAATGCAGCAGCTCCAAAAGCAGCTTCAGGAAATGAAGGAAGAACTCCAAAATATGAAGGACAACCAGTAAGCAAATACAGCATTTCTTCTCAGCTTTTTAGAAACCTCAACCCAAACCCCGAAAGAACCGGTCTTTCGGGGTTTTTTTGATTGCCAAGCGCACGGAGTGACTGTAAATTCCGGTTTACTCGCTGGAGGATTCCTTATGCCGGAACTGACTGTCGGTAAATTTTACGAAGAACGCAAAGACGTCTTCGATTTAACGCTTTTAAACGCCAATACCGGGCTTAAAAAACTTATCAGTAATTCCGAAATCCATCGGCCGGGTCTGGCCTTGACCGGCTTTTTCGAACGATTTCCCTCGCAGAGAACCCAGATTCTCGGCGAAACCGAAATGACCTACCTCAATCAGCTCGGCAGCGAAATGCTCACCACTACCGCGGAACGATTGTTCTCCAGCAATATCCCGCTTCTGATAACTTCGAAAGGTATCACCCCTCCGATAGCGTTCTTGAAAGTGGCCGATCGGTATGAGACGGCGGTCTTTTCGTCCCGGCTATCCACCTCGGAGTTAACCAACCGCCTTTCGGTGGTGCTCGATATGATTTTCGCCCCGTCGATTATGGTGCACGGAACCCTGGTCGACGTTTACGGCGTGGGTCTGCTCTATACCGGCAAGTCAGGAATTGGGAAATCGGAAATCGCGCTCGACCTGGTCGAACGGGGCCATCGCCTGGTTGCCGACGATGTCATCAAAATCGTCCGCAAGGCCCCGGACCTGATCGTGGGCACCGGCGCAGAACTTCTGGGACACCACATGGAAATCCGGGGGATCGGAATTATCGATATCGAAAAGCTGTTCGGGATTCGCTCGATCCGCCTTCAGAAAAGAATCGAGGCGGAAGTACACCTGACCGAATGGTCGGATGACCTCGAATACGAACGGCTCGGCATCGACGATACCCGGACCACGATCCTGGGAGTGACTATCCCGCAGGTGAATGTCCCGATTTCGCCGGGGAAAAACATCACCGTGATTTCGGAAGTCATTGCGATGAATCATATGCTGAAGGTGTACGGAGAAAATTCCGCGGCCGACTTTTCCAAACGGCTGGCCCAGCGGCTCCAGCGCCAGACGACCATCAAGGACTATCTCGAATCGGACTACGAATAGAAGGATTTTCTCTTTCTATTCCGTTTTTCCTCCGTAAATTACAGCAAGAATATTGAATATTGTTATGGAGTTTATATGCCTCAGAATATCGGATTTATCGGCATGGGAATGATGGGAATCCCCATGTCCCACAATATCGCCAAAGCGGGATACAAAGTCACCGTTTATAACCGCAACGAAGAACGATATAAAGACGTCGACACCAAACTGGTCATGATCGCTCCCTCTTTGAAACAACTGGTTGCCTCGTGCGACCCCATTATTACCATGGTTACCGGTCCTGATGCTCTTGACGGACTTCTTACATCGCTTGGAAACGATATCTCCATATTGGCCGATAAAACCCTGATCGACATGAGCACGATATCACCGTCGTACAGCCTGCAGTTAAAAGATAAGTTGAACGGTGTCGGAGCGAAATATGTCGATGCTCCGGTTTCCGGGTCACGCCCGCAGGCCGAAGGGGCTCAGCTGGTGATTATGGCTTCGGGGTATCCCGAGACGGTCGACGAAGTCACCCCGATCCTGAACACTATGGGCAAGAAAGTGATCTATTTCGGCGAAGTCCCCAAGGCCTCGATTATGAAACTGGCCGTGAATATGCTTCTGGGAATCATGATGGAGGGATTCGCGGAATCTTACAATTTCGCTCGGAAGGGAGGTCTCGATACCGAGGCGTATCTCGATGTCATCCTTAACGGAGCATTGGCCTGTCCCTTGTTCCAGGGGAAATCGGCCAAGATTAAGAACGAAGACTATTCCCAGCAGTTCGCGGTGAAACATATCGCCAAGGACTTAAAGTTCACGGTCGATAACGCTTACGAAACCGGAGCGTATGTCCCTTCGGCGGCCCTGAGCCAGCAGTTGTACCGCCGGGCGGTCGATTTAGGATTGGCAGATGAAGACTTGTCGGCGATCATTAAAATGATAAGAGAATAAGCGAGATTATCATCTCGTGAAAGTAACTATACTGAAATAGGGCAGGCCGTCAGGTCTGCCCTTTTCTTTCTCTATTTTATCAGCGGCAAACCGCAACTGGTAACCCAGCCATTGCAATCGCAGGGAGCAGAACCTCCCTTGAATTTGAAATTAACCAGATAGACGATATCGAGGATATTCACCGTACAATCGCAGGTAGCATCGCCCGAGCATATCTCGTAGGCCGCCGGCTGCGGCCCGCTTTTAAACTTATAGTTCACCAGGTAGACGATATCGAGAATATTTATCGGCGAGATTCCATCCACTTCCCCCGGCTCGCAATCGCAGACGAAAGCCCCTCCGAAATCCTGCCAGAAACCGTGATGAAGACTCATGGCCGTACTTGTACCGGTTCCGGTTGCCGTCTGGCCGACCGTACCGTTCAGGCGATAGCCGGTCGAGGTACCGACCCCGCCTCCTGCTGATATTACTTCCCAATTTATCTTCTCCCCGGATTTCTGTTCAGCAGAAACCGATGGAATGATAATTATAGCAGAAAGCAGGATAATCGCTACAATATGTCTTTTTATCATTTCAATTCCTTTCTATGACACCTACTTCATAGTTCGGTACATAGAACTCTGAATCTAATGTTATTTCGATTTCAATTCCAGTTCACGCAGATCTACTTTGACCGCAGTTTCGGATTCTTCCGTCGATGTGTCATTCTTAAAACTTCTCTCTTCATATTCTATATTTTCAAACTGGCCCATTTCAGAAGTAACTACGTAGGTATCCAGCCGCCCGTACGACGCAGGGTAATAAGCGGCAATGATTGACGGGTCCTTGATCATATGCACCGCACCGGTAGAGCTGGCTATATAGCGAGCTTCCAATCTGAACGTATAGGTCCCGGCGGTTTTAAAGTACACCCGATTTACATAGATTAAATCATACCGAAGCGGAGATATGGATATAGGATCACCCCACTCTGTATAGTAAGGGCTCGAATAGGTCCCGCCGAAAGTTTCATCGATCTGGGCGAGCGAAACAGCGCCATTCGATGTACCCGTATGATAACCGAGTGCCTTTCCTGTAATGGCTATATAACCGTCTGCCGGGATAGTAATCGTAACCGTTAATACATCCTGCATTGATGGTGTTACAGCATACTCACCCACGCTGCTGTTCATGGCAAGCCCGGGAACATTTACCAGATTATCTGCCAAAGCAGCATGGTGAGCGTAAGGAACCGATGTAAGTTCCGTCCGCGGAGATATTTCGGGATCAAGCCAGACCTTAATTCCAAGCCACAAGCTGCTTCCATCGGCGATATCCGACGGAAGAGCCACATTGGAGCCCAGAATATAATTGAACAATCCGTTCGTGATGGTAACCGGCTGAGTGCCGGACGTCCAAAGATCGTGACCTCCACCAAAAAGAACGGGATCGTCATAAATTGTGAATATAATATTGTAGACACCGTCAGGGACAGGTTCACCCGATACATCCGTCAATCTCCCCTGATAATTAATTGTATTTGGTATTTCTGCTGCAGCCATAGCTGCAATAACGAAAATACCGATCAGCATCAGAACCGCTCGTTTTAACATACTTACCTCCGGCCCCAAGCCCCGATCATTGATATAGTTATTACAAGGATATGTATAAGCGCCTTAATGTATAAAAATAACTATTATGGATTGATTTGTCAATTAGATAAACGCCTAATCAGGCCTATAATATAGGCTTAGCGAAGTAACCATACCGGAACACGCCTAAAACAATCATGCGAAAATCCGCGTTGATATTTCGGGGTCGAATTGTCTGTTTCCCACTCATGCCGGACATATAATATAAAAAACGGGCCTTCGTATGAAGGCCCGTTCGTAGAGGTATGGTACTAAAACGAGAAACTTTTACTCGGTATCCTGCCGCAGTAATTTATCTATGATGACAAAAGCCAGGGCAGCCTGTTCATTGCGGCTGTATTCCTTCTCGAGCTTTTCAAGCATCGGCTTTAGTCTTGCGGCACTTTCGGGGTTGTTCTTAACCAAATCATAAGCGACTTTCAACTGCCCCTCATTGAAGCAGTAAACCGATTCTCCTCCGGCCATTTCCAGTGATTTAATTGCCATGCGGAAATCCTTTAGGAACTGAAGCTCTTACCGCAGCCGCACGACTTTTTGGCCCGGGTATTGGTGAATTTGAAGCCGGACTGCAGCAGGTCTTCGCTGTAATCGATCTGGAGACCGTCGAGATACAGCGCGCTTTTCATATCGGCCATCACCCGAAGGTTTTCCTGTTCATACAGTACCATATCGTCATCCTGCATTTCACTGTCGATTCCGGCGCTGTAAGTCATGCCGGCGCAGCCTCCGGTAACCACCGCTATCCTAAGGAATTTCTCCCCCGTGATGTCCATTTTAACCAGTTCGTCCACTGCCCGCTGGGAAATCTCTATATTCATAATCCTTAAATCCCTGATTTACGTTCTCAAATTAACTTCTTTCGCTCGTTAAATCTATACGGAAATTATCTTGTTTTTATTGAACATTAATGCTATCAGATGATTCGTGATATATTTTTGAATTTTATTTGCTCACGGGATTGACCCGCCAACTTGCGGGTTCTATATTTGCCCTGTTTTGGAGTAATTTATGAGCAACGGCATACAAAAGATATATTCAGAAATACCAAAGACTTACGAACTTATAAACCATGTCCTGACCTTTGGATTCGATATTTATTGCCGCCGGAAGGCGGTTAAAATGGCTCTGGCCGATGGCGGCGATACCTTTCTTGATATTTGCAGCGGGACCGGAGAAATCGCGATTTACCTGAAATCCCGCTCCAACGGAGCAAAAGTGGTCGCGGCCGATTTTTCACTTCCGATGATGAAAATCGGAGCCGCCAAGCCGGAAGCGGAAGATATTACCTTCATAATTACCGAAGCGGGCAAGTTGCCGTTCCGGAATGACTATTTCGATCTCATTACGATATCCTTCGCGACCAGGAATATCAACAAAAGCCGTGAAATCCTAACCGGCTATTTCCGGGAATTCCGCCGGGTTTTGAAGCCGGGTGGACGTTTTATCAATCTTGAAACCAGTCGCCCCAAAAATCCCGTTATCCGCAAACTGATGGACCTCTATGTCGCCGTGACGGTCAAATGGATCGGTCGGACAATATCCGGTTCCAAATATGGTTACAATTTCCTGGCCAGTACTATCCCCCGTTTTTATAGTTCCGGGGTCCTCGCCGAAATTCTGAATGATGCCGGTTTTTCCGAGGTTCACGAACATCCCATGTTCTTCAGCGCCGCCGCAGTCCATAAAGCCGTAAAATAAATCCGGGAATAACAACGTTATGTCAGCCGATTGACATTAAGGGTAATTATATATATAATAATAGATTATGGATTAATAACCGCTTCTCGAACACCGAGCGATTAAACCATTCGGACGACAGAAATGCCATTGAAAAAACCGCATTTTGATTTGAAAGACTACGAAACCGGGACGGCCCGGTTCGACAACCTGATGCCGTTCAAGGTCAAGGATATTCTCCTGATTTCCAGCCTGTACGACTCGTACATCCTGCGTGAAGACGGACACCTGACTCAGCTGGTAATGTCGGAATACGCCGAATTCAACCTGTCCAATGCGCCTTCCCTGAAACGGGTCTCGACCGGTGAAGAAGCTCTGGAACAGCTGAAACAATCCTCATTCGATCTCATCATCATATTCCGCTGGCTGGAAGATATCGATATGGCGGCTTTTTCGGCGAAAGCGAAAAAGATAACTCCTGATATTCCCGTTGTACTCCTGACTTTTCATGCCAGAGAAATGGAAATGCTCCGCGATCGCGGCCATATGATGCACGTCGATAAAGCCTTTCTCTGGAGCGGGCAGATAAATATCTTCCTGGCCATTATAAAGTACATCGAAGATCTGAAAAACGTCGAACACGATACCGCTTTGGTGGGGGTCCGCGTCATTATCGTGGTGGAAGATTCCGTGCGGTTCTATTCGGCGTACCTTCCGCTGATTTATTCGGAAATCATGAGCCAGACTCAGAACCTCATGGAAGAGGGGCTGAATATGGCCAACCGGATGCTGCGTATGAGAGCGCGGCCGAAAATCCTCCTGGCCGACTCGTACGAAGAGGGTATGGCGCTATTCGAGAAGTACAAGCAGTACCTGCTCGGTATCATTTCGGATGTGAATTTTCGCAGGAACGGGGTCAAGGATCCCCAGGCGGGAATCAAATTCATCAAAGAGGCTAAAAAACAGGCCGAGGACCTTCCGGTACTATTGCAATCATCGGATCCCGAAAATTCCTGGCAGGCCGAACAGGTCAAGGCCGCCTTTCTATGTAAGGATTCCCCGACACTCCTGGCCGACCTGAGCAGCTTTATCAATAATAATTTCGGATTCGGTAATTTTATTTTCCGCAGACGGAACGGCGATGAAATCTGCCGGGCAAACGATTTTCGTTCCATGGAAAAATGTCTGCGGAATGTCGACGAGGAATCGATAGAATACCACGCCGGACGAAACCACTTTTCCAACTGGCTCATGGCCCGGACCGAATTCGACCTGGCCAATCGCCTCCGTCCGCGCAAGGTCTCGGAATTCAAAGATATCAATGCCCTGCGGCAGTACCTTATCAAGACCTTCCGCGATTTCCGCCGCGAAAAACAGCTCGGGGTAGTCACCGATTTCACCCGCCAGTTGTTCGACGCTCAGACAGAATTCGTGCGGATCGGGTCGGGATCGCTCGGAGGCAAGGGGCGCGGCCTGGCGTTTATCAACGCCCTGTTGAAACGGTACCATGTGTACGATTTTTTCAGAGGGGTCTCGGTGTCGGTGCCGACTTCGGCCATAATCGCCACGGACGTATACGATGAATTTATCGAAAAGAATAATCTTCTGGAGTTCGGGCTCGGCGACCGCTCCGACGAAGAAATCGTCGCGGCGTTCACCGCCGCTGAACTTCCCCGCGGGGTCACGAAAGACCTTCGCGCCTTTTTGGGGGTAGCCGATTATCCCCTGGCAGTTCGTTCGTCGTCGCTCCTGGAAGATTCTCACTACCAGCCGTTCGCCGGGATTTTCGAAACCCACATGCTGCCCAATAATCATCCCACCCGGCAGGGGCGGCTGGCACGGCTTTCCGTGGCCATCAAGCTGATTTTCGCATCGATCTTTTTCCGCAATTCCAAAAATTATATCGAGGCGACCGGCAACCGGGTCGAGGAAGAGAAAATGGCGGTCATCATACAAAAGGCCGCCGGCGAAAATTATAACGGAAGGTTTTATCCGGTCATATCCGGTATCGGACGGTCGTACAACTTTTATTCCATCGGCAATATCAAACCGGAAGAGGGTATCGCCTATGCCGCCCTGGGGCTGGGCAAGACGGTGGTGGAAGGTGAAAACTGCATCTACTTCTCTCCCAGTAACCCCAAAGTTTTGCCGCAATTCTCCAGTACGAAGGATTATCTGAAAAATTCGCAAAGGGATTTCTTTGCCATTGATATGACCAACCCCGGCATTTTTCCCGCTCCCGGCGGCGATATGGGTTTGGTGCATGTACCGGCGAAAATGGCCGAAGAAGACGGCACCATGGCTTTCGTCGGTTCGACCTATTCGCACGAAAACGACCGAATTTACTCCGGGGTGGGACGAAGCGGAGTCAAAATTATCACCTTTGACCCGATCCTCAAAGCCGGAATTTATCCCCTCGATGAAATCATCAGATTCCTCCTGAACATGGGGAGTTCCGCCATGAACTGCCCCGTGGAAATCGAATTCGCCGCCAACCTGCACCCATCATCATCCAAGACGAAAAATGAATTCAATTTCCTGCAGATTCGTCCCATGGCCGTCGATGTGGCCGGTGGAAAATTCGTCCTCAAAGATATCGAGAGCGAACGGATATTCTGCAAATCGAGCCAGTCGCTATCGAACGGAAGAGTCGACAATATCCGGGATATCGTTTATGTCCGTCCCGACAATTTCAACCGCGCCAAAATGCTCCTGATGGCCGAACAGGTCGGTAAGTTCAACGATAAATTCAAGGCCGAAAAGAAACCGTATCTTCTCATCGGCCCCGGACGCTGGGGAACCGCCGATCACTGGCTGGGAATACCGGTCAAGTGGCGCCAGATCAGCGAAGCGCGGGTGCTGGTGGAATCGGTGTACGGCGATTTCGTGGTAACGCCTTCCTTCGGGACACATTTCTTCCAAAATATTATCGCATTCAACATCGGGTACCTGACTATCGATCATAACAAGCGCAACAGCCAACTCGACTGGGAATGGCTGGAATCGCTTCCAGTTAGCGACCAAACCGAATATATCCGACATGTCAGTTTAAATAAACCTCTGGAAGTGATGATCGACGGCCGCCGCAGCCGCGCCGTGGTCTTGAAGCCGGAATAATCCCGTCTATATCCTCGCCAGCGCCATAGTACAGGCGTGAAGCGATATCACCAGAACCAGAAACAGCTTTCTGGCATTCTCGGGTTTAATTTTAAGAAAACCATATTCCAGGGCATTATGAGGACAGCTCGTGATACAATCGCCGCAAAGAGTACAAGACATATCCGGCTTGCGGCGAATAATATCTTCTTTATTCAACGCATCATACCGGCATCGCAAACGGCACTTGCCGCATTCGTCGCAGGCATCGTTGATTCTGATCCGAAAGGGATTAATTTTCCCCAATGTCGTGGCCAGAGGCCCGATGGGACAATATGTCGTACAATGAGTCATACTTCCCGCTTTCCGCGACCAGATCAGCATCACTGCCACCCCGGCCAATCCGAAAATTCCCCCTATTATCGTAGCAATCAAAATCGGTACGCCGATGATGCGAAGAAAAATCGTTACAGAGATTACCGCTGCCAGAATTATCCAGCGCACCGACTTACGCCAGACGGGAAGAACTTTCGGCGTCCGCCGCTTCTGTGCCGCGACCCCATCCCAGGACCCGATATAACAGATATGACTGCACCATGCCGGACCGATTAGGACTACCGTCGACAGAAAAAGTATCAGCATGAAGAATCCTTCCCCTCGGAATAGCGGCCCTGCTACGATTACCGCCGGAACCGGAAGATGCAGCTGCCCGGTCATGAGGAACCGGTCGAATCCGGTAAGTCCCAGAAGCAATTGCCCGAAGAAGACAATCGAAAAGCCGGTCCAGATTCTTCTTCTCCATAAAGCCGATTGCGAGGCATCCAGCATCTTTCCGGCAACAAACACGGCATACAGAGAAATCGCGAATATTTCCACCCATCCCCATCCCGGGAAAAACCGCTCGATAAGAAGCATGGTCAAGGGAACTTTGAGGTGGACTATTCCCAGCGTCAACGCGGTCAATGAAAACACTGCCGCCAATATCGCGGTATTTCCGGATTTATCGCGATATCGCTCTTTAATGTATTTGGATTCCAGCAATAGGGCCGACAGCCCCATCCACAGGACGACCGACCCCATGATAACCCCCAACCGGGTATACGGCATCATCATTGCTTTCCGGATGGATATGAATTCAATGGACGATTCAAGCCAGATCAGACTCGATAATAAAAGAAGTATCTGCATGATGCGTACCGCCCACAACTCCTTCTTGAAAAGCAGAAACGGAGCCGTGAGCGATACGGCCATCAGGCCGTACTCCCCTCCCCGCATGAAATGCGCCCCCGTTACCAGTGCCGCAATGGCGATAATTATATATCTGAACAAGACTACTTGTCCCGTTTATCCCGGATCATGGTCAAAAGCATTTTGAACCGTTCCGGAGCGTACAGCCCGTGAGGTATATTCGCCGGCATAATTACCAGCTCTCCGGCCTTCGCGGTGATTTTACTGCCTCCAATGGTTAATTCCACCGAACCGTCCAGCACCTCGACAATGGCGTCGTACGGCGCAGTATGTTCGCTGAGCGACTGCCCTTCGTCGAAACTGAACAGGGTCAGCGATCCGCTCTCGCTTTTATACAAAATACGGCTGACCGTCGAACCTTCGCTGTAATCGACCAGCCCGTTGAGATTATGATTTGCGGACGTATCGATTCTGCTGCCTGAGGCTTTATTCGAATCACTCATATAGATTTCCTTTCCAGAAGTTCACCCCTTATGCCAAGTTTAACGGCATTAACGGGAATTTGCTTGCCTGAAGCTTCCAGCGATTGCTTTACCAGCGCCACCAAACCGAAACAACAGGGGACTTCCATGAACGCAATGGTAATCGATTGTATAACATTAGCGGCGAAAATGTCCCGCAGCTTTTCCAGATAGATGGAAACATTGTCGAGCTTGGGGCAGGCGATCAGCAGGGTCCTTCCCTTTATTATCGTCTGTTCGAAAGAAGCAAAGGCAAAAGGAACGCAGTCCGCCGCGATGACCAAATCGGCATTGTCGAAATACGGAGCCCTGGTCGGTGCCAGCATCAACTGCACCGGCCAGTTGCTGAGCACTTGTTTATGAGACGAGGGTTCGGGCGTATTTTCCAATTCCCCTGCGGCCGTTTTATTCAGACTGCGGGAAAGGGATCCCGGGCAGGCCGGAAATGCTCCTTGATGATGCCGGCGTTGCGGCTCTATGGTGAAACCGGCCGGAAGCAGTTCCGCCTTCGCGGACTTTTTTAGATTTTCTTCCACAGCGGTCTCATTGTATTCGGCGGCGTCCCGCCTCTCGATGGTAATAGCATTTTGAGGGCATTCACCAAGGCAGGCCCCCATGCCGTCGCAATAGGTTTCGCTGATAAGCCTAGCCTTTCCGTCGATTATCTTTATCGCCCCTTCGGCACAGGCCGGAACACACAGGGCGCAGCCGTCGCACAATTCTTCGTCTATTCTGATAATTTCTCTTATCGCCACAATATTTCTCCTTACCTATTTATTCCTAATATGAGAAATATCGGAAAAAAGATAGAAATAGTCTTTGATTTAAGTCAAAGAATCAGATTTTTTCGCCTTCGGCGATATCCTGAAGCCGCCCAATATCCTTGATGATTATCTCCCGTCCGGATACCTCGATTAAGCCCATATCGGTCATTTTGCGGAGGGAGCGGGACAGGGTTTCGCTGATTGTCCCCAGGCTTTTGGCCCATTCGGTCTTGGAACTGCTCAAAATTACCTTTGTCCCGCCGGTTTTACCTGATTCGGATATGAGGTATGTCGCAATCCGGGCCGGGACCTCCTTAAGTGACAGGCTTTCCACCTGACGGTTGAAATCGCGCAAAAAGGATGAAAGCGAACTGATAATTTTCAGGGAAATCTGAGGTGACTGCCGGATTAGATCGAAAAATTTCTCTTTCGGGAAAAAAGCCACCGCCGAATCCAGCATGGCCGAACAGCTGGCCGGATACCTGCTCCCCTGGAATGCGGCCACCTCGGCGAAAATTTGCCCGGGATTTATCTGGTGAATGGTGTATTCTCGTCCGTCCGGGGAAGATTTGAATATCCGCACCTGCCCCGCCAGAAGCAGATAAAATCCTCCGGCCGCATCCCCTTCATGAAACAGGATATCCCCTTTATGAACCGTTTTCGCGACCGCAATCGCCGCCAAAGCACGCAGTTCTTCCGAATCGAGCCCCCGTCCGAAATGGCAATTTTTAAAATACTCCTCAAGCTTCATACCGCTTTATATTAAGAATAAATCCCGATTGCAACCAAATTTTGCTTAGTCAAAATATCTCATTATTGTATATTGATTAGACCGGGTCAAAGCCAACCATATATGAATGACGGACGAAAAACATTCCTGATACCGTACCTGATTCTTATCGCACTCGTCCTGTTGCGGTTTCTCGGTTTACTATTCCCCGAGGCCCGTTTATGGGGATTCAATCATCTGCAGTACAATACCATTGAATACACCCTCGGCTTCGCCGTCATGGCGATCCTCATTGCATTATTCCCTTTTATTTCTCCCGTTAACAAAATAATAAACGGATTGATTGAAAGGACCGCTGAAGCGGTTTTCGAAAGCAAAGGCAAATATTATTATCGCCTTGCGTTCGCTATCGCTTGCGGTGCATTATTTATGCTTTTAAGAGCGCCGACCCATTTCATGGGGGACGGCTACACCCTGATCGCCAATTTCTCCGGAGTCAATCCCCCTTTGATGAAATGGACCGAGGCCGGAACCATCTTCATGGTCTGGAAGTTTTTTGAATTGTTCGACGTCCATACTAAAGAAGCGGTGATAAATGTCTTTCAGGTGATTTCGGTCATCGCCGGCATGGCATCGGTCATGATACTTTTCGCGGTCGCGGAAAAGGCGATTGAAGACCGTATGGGAAGATTCCTTACCCTTCTTACTTTCCTATCTTCCGGTATCATGCTGTTCTTTTTCGGATATATTGAATACTATCCTTTAACCTGGCCGTTCATGCTCGGCTTTATATATTTCTCGCTGAAATCAATCAAAGGCGAGGGTGCCTTCTGGCCGGTAATAGTCGTTTTCGTCATCGGTATTCTCCTGCACATGCAGCAGATATACTTTTTACCCGCTCTTGCTTATGTATTTCTGCATACCAGAACGGTACATCGATGGTACGAGCGCAACCGCAGGAATATTCATCTGGCCCTGGGATTGGCCTGTATCATCTTCATTATATTATTTGCCATCAAGTATAAGAACGATATCTACTTTCAGGATATATTTTTAACTCCATTCAAAGGAAAACCGCTCGATACATCTTATGCTATTTTCAGTTCAAAACACATATTCGATGTCATTAACGAGCTTTTACTGCTGTTTCCTTTACTCCCCCTGTTTCTCTATCTGGCTTCGGGAAATTATCGACATATAATCAAAAGACGGGAACCGGCCTTTCTGGGAATCGCGTTTCTGTTCTGGTTTCTGCCCCTGATGGTAATCGATCCCAAACTCGGACTGGCCCGCGACTGGGACCTATTTTCATTCACCGCTTTTCCGCTCGGTTTGCTGCTGGTAATTCTGAGTCTCCCCAAATTCCGTGAATTTAAAGACAAACTGCTCCCTTCGATCTTTCTCTTCGCCCTGATCGCTCCCGTTCCGTTTTTGTTGACTAATCTGAAAACCGACAGCTCCGTGGAATACATCCATTACTTTTACGATCTCGACCAAAAGAGGTCCCATCCGACCTTGCGCCTGATGTACGTCTACTATGTCGATACCGGCCAGCAGGCCAAAGCCGATTCTCTCGGCACGATTTATCATAAGGAATTCCCGAATATGACTCGCATGGATAATGCCAACAGCTATTTAAGGCAAGGGAATGTATCTGCCGCGACTTCTTTTGTGAATGCGGTCATTCCGGATAAGTACGACCCGGATTATCATGCCATGAAGGGAAGATATTTCAGCAGAACCGGTAATCTTCCCCGGGCCCTGGCGTCGTTCGACAGTACCATAACGCTTCGTTCGTACAATGCCGCCTATTACTATGAACGATCCATGATACATGTCGGCATGAAGCGGTACGATGACGGATTAAAAGACCTCCGCAAAGGTCTCAGTCTCGCCCCTGAAAGCCCTTTGATATTAAACGGGCTGGCCGATCTCCATCTTATCGCGGGCAATTACGATTCAACCATATACTTCGGTGAGCGGTTGATTGCCGTCGATTCATCGAAACCGATCGGCTACTTCTTCAAGTCGAAGGCTTATGCCATGCTCGGCAATAAACCCAATGCGATTGAATGCGCCCGAGAATTTCTGGAAAAATCCGGAGACGATACTGTAATGGTGCGATTCCAGCACGAACTGGCCCGGCTGATTCAGAAAATGGAATAAACGGCCGAAATGAGGGAAATTATTCCCCTTTCACCTTATCCAGCAGGAATCGGATTTCGTTTCTTTTAAGATTGATCAGGCTGTCGTTACGCGGAAAGGCCAGGAGGCTGTCGAAATATAAACCGGCGGTTTGAATGTCCCCCTTAAAAATATGCGCTTTTGCCGTATAGTATAAAGCATTAGGCTGGTTCAAATCCGCTTCCCGCCACATCTGCGAATATTTCAAAGTGGAATCCCACTCCTTTACGGTCATATAATAATATGAAAATCCATCGAAGAAATAATTACTGTTCGGCGCGATGCTGTACCCTTTGTATAAATCGTCCCGGGCTTTGTCCAGTTCGTTCCTTCCGAAGTACATCCGGGCACGATCGAAATAGTAAACCGGCGCTTTCGGACGAAGCTGCAGGGCCATGTCCATTTCTTCAATGGCCTCCCTTAATTTTCCGGTAAGCGCAAAGAGATTCGCCTTCAGCCGATGATAATCTGCGTTGTACTTATCCGGCTTTATCATGGCAGCCAACCTGTCAGTGATTGTCAGATCGCCAGTGCTGATAGCCTCGAGCGCATGGGTAATTCTAATATCGTTCGCAAAATTCCGTTGATAAATATTCTTTATAGATTCAAGTTTCGCATTATTTCCTTCATCTTGAAAATAGCTTTTTAATATCGTTAATGAAGATAGAGACTTTGGCATATCCATTTTAATGAGGGATTCAAAATAGGCGATAGCCCCGGATCTCGAAACATTGGCATAAACAAAGGCCCCGGCAAAAACAATCATAACCAATGCCATACTCGGAATCAGGTTCATTATCCTGACCAATCGCGGCTTGCTCAGTAGCAGCAGTGACAACAAACCCGGAACCAGAAGACAGATCGAAAACAGGTCCCAATCTCTCCCCATCGATAATTTGGGATCGGCCGTCAGGAAAAAAAGGATAAAGCCGAACGAAGAGACCAACAGGAATAAAAGGTATTTATCGCGCAATGCACTTTTGTAGTTTCCCGCTGCAAGCAACAGCAATAACGGCAGAAGCGGGGCAACCAGGATGATTTCATTCAGCATATCCAGCATATGCCCGGAACTGAAAACGGCATATTCAGGAGCGGACGGTTTCCCTTCGAATAACGGCAAAAATATATCCTGAACGTACAGGTTGGAATTGTAATATTTGAAGAAGACAAAAAGAATTACAAAACAACCGGTTCCTATGATACCCATAATTGCAGGCTTATACCTTTTAAGGGATTCATGGCCTCTCCCTCGACCAAGTATCAATACTAGCACGGAAGGAGCGACCAATACCATACTGAAGTGCATGATAATCCCGATGACCAGTATCGCAACGGCCCATATTATCCCTTTCCCGGAAATCAAATACCTTAAGGACAACCAGAGATAAGCAAGAACCAGTATCCAGATAACCGGATAGTACTCCGAATATCCGAAAAAGAGAAGTATGGCGCCGGAAAGCATAAGAGTAAGTAGGATCAAAAGCCGTTTCGCTTTATTGTCCGAAAGAAGATATGAGATTTTAATAGCCAGAAATATATAAGCTACGCCGGCCAGAACGGAAATCATTCTTACCGTAAATTCCGCGGTCGGCCTATCGGCCGGCCCTAAAAGTCTCCTTGCAATATCATAGAAATGAACCACGCCGTATTCACTGGTTTTATAAAGCAGGGGATTTTCCAGAGTTAGATTCTGTATGACAAAATATCCGTCACCAAGCAGGTGAATCTCCTGCGAAAAGATATAAAATACCATCATACCGATAATGGCAAGTACCCCCCATACAATATAGCGAAAGTGCGACGTAAAAATGACATAATCGGTTATGTCGATCAATTTACCTGAGAGTTTCTCTGTTTTTGGAATGAAAGGAAGGATCAGGGCAATCCCGGTCACGGCGAAGAATATTATCTGCAGCCCTTCCGGCAAAAAGACATGATGATTGAAACCCCAGGTACGCAGGGTCGGAAATCCATACGGTAGCAGCCTGATTAAAACCAGGAACAATAAATATCCAAATGCGATCGCCTTAATCGTGTCGAGCTTTTTCATCTTTGTGACATTACCGATAGCTGAAATTCCGAATCCGCCCTCAATATATCGGCACCACGGCTTTCGGCAACAGCAATTTCGATTCAATTGACCATAATATCGCGCGCTTTCCATCCACAACAAAACGGGCGGGTTCTAATGAATCCGCCCGTTTCTTGAGAAAAGATACGATAAACGTCAATAACTAACTAAAACCGCGACCATTCTGCCGCCGGATTTCTCGGAGGCAAAATTACGGGCGGAGGAAGGTGTTTCGCTCCGCCCAATCTATATACAAACGCAAAGCTGTCTTCGCTGTCAGCCTTCCGATCAGACCACGCCCTGATCGAGCATGGAATCGGCGACCTTCACGAAACCGGCAATGTTGGCCCCCATGACATAGTTGCCCGGCTGGCCATATTCCGCGGAGGTCCGCTTGCAGGCTTCATGAATCGAAATCATGATATTATGCAGTTTCTTGTCGACCTCTTCGCGGGTCCATGAAGTCCGCATGCTGTTCTGGCTCATTTCGAGACCGGAAGTGGCAACGCCGCCGGCGTTGGCCGCTTTGCCCGGACCGTAGTGGATCCTGGCCTTGACAAAAGCTTCGGCCGCATCCGGAGTCGACGGCATGTTGGCCCCTTCGGCCACGCACTTGCAGCCGTTCTTGAGCAGGGTTTTGGCATCTTCGCCGTTCAATTCGTTCTGGGTCGCGCACGGAAGCGCCACGTCAACCGGAACATTCCACAGACCGGTGCCTTCGAAATACTTCGCCGATTTGAACTTCTCGGCATATTCTTTAATGCGACCGCGCTTGACATTCTTCAGTTCGAACACGAAAGCCAGTTTTTCCGGAGAAATTCCGTCTTCGTCGACGATATAGCCGGCGGAATCCGAAAGGGTTACGACTTTCCCGCCCAACTGGTTGACCTTTTCGGTCGCATACTGCGCCACGTTTCCGGAACCGGAAATCGACACGCGCTTGCCAGCGAACGACTGCCCCTTGGTCTTGAGCATTTCTTCGGCAAAGTAAACCGTGCCGTAACCGGTGGCTTCCGGACGAATCAGGGAGCCGCCCCAGTTCAGGCCCTTGCCGGTCAGAACGCCTTCGAAAACGTTCTTGATCCGCTTGTACTGCCCGAACAGGAAACCGATTTCGCGGCCGCCGACACCGATGTCACCGGCGGGAACGTCGGTATCGGCGCCGATGTGGCGATTCAGTTCGGTCATGAAACTCTGGCAGAAACGCATCACTTCGTTGTCGGATTTTCCTTTGGGATCGAAATCCGACCCTCCCTTGCCGCCGCCCATCGGGAGTGTGGTCAGGGAGTTTTTGAAGACCTGTTCGAAACCGAGGAACTTCAGGATGCCCAGGTTAACGCTGGGATGAAAACGAAGTCCGCCCTTGTAGGGACCAATGGCGCTGTTGAATTCGATGCGGAAACCGCGGTTGACCTGGACCGTGCCGGAATCGTCGACCCACGGCACGCGGAACATGATTACCCGTTCCGGTTCAACAATGCGATCCACGATCTTTGCCTCGACGTATTCCGGATGCTTGTCCAGAACCGGCTCGAGCGATTCGAGAACCTCATCGACAGCCTGTAAAAATTCCGGCTGCGAGGGATTCTTGGCCCTGGTAGTGGCCAATACTGATTCGAGATACTGGTTCATTTAAACTCCCAAAAGCTGAGTAGTGTTGGTAGCTTGCTAAAATTTTCACAAAGTGCTTGGAATATATCGAATCGCCCGGAAATGTCAATCGATTTTTATCGCTTAACGCATTAATGTTTACGAAAATTATTAATTAAACAGGCCGCAGTTTGCGGTAACTCCGCAAGCTTGACTATGCTTTAACCCAACAATTATACCTGTTCGGGATTAGTCTTATCCCATTTCAGGGAAACCAAATTGTTTGATTATCGACTTGCAAAATGAGTATCTTTTGGCCAATTTATGATTATGCCCGCGCTGAACATGAAAACGGAAATGGCTAATGGAGGATAAAATGGTTACAAGGATAACGGCCTGCTTGTTTTTCTTATTCCTGGCTTCCGCTTTAATGGCACAGGACCGCAATGCGAATTCCTATATTCAGCAGGGGCTGGCGGACCACCAGCAGCAGAATTACGACGGCTTTCTCGAAAATTTCCGCAAGGCCTATGAATTGCGCCCGCAATCTCCGGCAATCCGCTACAACCTGGCCTGCGGGATGGCTCTGAACCAGAAAAACGATTCCGCCCTGATGCTCCTCGAAAGCCTGGCTGAGCAGGGCATCGATTTCAACGCCGCCAACGACAACGATTTCAAAGCCCTTCACAACGACGAACGATTCCAAAGCATTATCGCCAAAGCCGCTCAAAATGCATCGGCGGTAACCAGTTCGCAATTGGCCTTCACCATTCCCGAGAAGGACCTGGTCCTCGAAGGGATAACTTACGACAAAATCGGCGGGGATTTCTATCTCGGCAGCATGCGGAAAAACGAAATCATCCGCATCGATAGATCGGGAAAAACCTCGGTCTTCAAGAAACCGGGGGAAGACAGTCTCCTGAGCGTCGTGGGAATGCAAGTCGACCCGCTGCGGAGGATTATCTGGGTCTGCAGCAATGTCGACCCCGCCATGGAAACTTACCGGAAGGATCAGCAGATTCGCGGATATGTCTTCCGGTTCGATCTCGAGAAGGGGATGCTGCTCGGCAAATACGAGCCTAAAGACGGCTATGAACATTCCTTCAACGACCTGACCGTAATCACTTCTACCGGAGATGTCTTCGTCACGGATAACCTCGGCGGCGGAATGTTCAAAATCGATTATAAAAATGGCAACATGGAAGAATTTCTCCCCTCCGGAACTTTCGTCGGTCCCAATGGCATCACCGTCACTCCCGATGAAAAATACCTGTTCGTGTCATCTTACGGTGAGGGAGTTTATAAAGTCGATTTGAAAACGCGCGAGTATGCCATGCTGACCGAGCCGAAAGGATTATCCCTGGCCGGAATCGACGGACTATATTCCTACAAGGGGGATCTTCTGGCGGTCCAAAACGGTTTCAATCCCGAAAGAATTGTCCGCTTCAAATTGAATAAAACCATGGATTCTGTAACGGGAGCTGATGTCATCGAACGCAACTCTCCCCTGCTGGCCAGCCCGACCACCGGTGTTGTCGTCGATAACAGCTTCTACTACATCGGGATCAACGGCTTCTCGAACATGGACCGGGCCGCATGGCAGATGAAACCGGACTCGGAACAGGTGAACCTGACGGTATTAAAGGCAGCGCTGTAGAAAAATCGCAACTTCTAAGCAATCCATAGTAAACGGATTGGATTTTCTGGCTATTAAAGCGTCTCCGGTATATCATCATTCAAGGGAGGAAATATGAAAATCCGGAGTATTGCTATTCTATTACTTCTACTGGTTTTTTTCTCGGTCGGGAGCATGGCCGCCGTTTCCCCTGCCGGTAAAGGAAGCCTGTTTTTCAAAGGGAGTTTTTCTATTCGGGGTAGTTCCGGCGATGATTATCTGAAAGAATATGAAGATGTCATCCGGTTTGGTATCGAAGGGAGTTATTTAATAATTAACGACTATGGCTTTGGAATAAGATATGAATATGAACGAAATCAAACAGGAACGACCCGAAATTTCACCTATTTACTTGGCCTGCAATTGACCGTATTCCCCGGCGGTCATCAATACATTCCGAACAAAAACGGGACAATCCTGCCCTATTTCGGGGCTGGCGTATATCAAAGAAAAAGCTCATCAAAACGCCAGCTCTGCAACGGTGGAGTATGCGATGAAATCGAATACAGCGATAAATGCCCGGAGTACCGCGGTTTTTTGGGTATAAATGTATTTCTGGCTCGAAATGTCGGAGCATTTCTGGAATTCGATACCCGCTGGTACAACATCCAGAGACCGCCTAATTATGGTGATAATGTCGTTATTTTGGATGAAAGCGAGCGCGAAATCGGTTTCAATGCCGGCTTATCCGCGTTTATCTGGTAGCATCAACTGACCGTGAATCAGACCTAAACTCAACCGGGACTGTCTTATATAAACCGTTTCAATGCCGAAATATCCAAAACCCCGCTTGATTATTTCCGTATTTCTATACATATTCTACCGCCTATAGAACTATGCAAACGACAACCAACATATAATCATTAATTGGAGACAGAATGGATTTGAGAAACCGTAACACCAGCATGCTCGCGGCCTGCCTTTGCTTCCTGTTTGCATTTGCCGTTTCGGCAACTGCCTTCGCTCAGGTAATGGAAGCCCCGACCCGGGACCAGATCGCCGACGAGTTTAAGTGGGACCTGTCCGAGTTTTATCCGTCGGATGAAGCCTGGGAAGCCGACATGAAGGCGCTTGAAGAGCGCATTCCCGAAATGGAAGCCTATAAGGGACGGCTGGGTGAATCCCCCGATGTCCTCGCCGAATGCCTGATGAAAAGCGATACCCTGGGAATGCTGGCGCACCGTCTTTATGTCTATGCCGCGCTGAACCTCGATATGGACAATTCGCAGGGGAAATACCAGGAAATGCGCAGCCGCATTTTCGGGCTTTATTCCCGCCTCGGGGAGTCACAAGCCTACGTAAATCCCGAAATTTTGAAAATCGAAAATGCCAAAGTGGAAGAATTCCTGAATAACGATAAACTTGCGGTTTATCGGTTCATGATCGAAGATCTCATCCGCCAGAAAGAACATATTATGTCTGAAGAGGTAGAGGAAGTTCTTTCGATGGCTTCGACGGTGACCGCCGGGCCGGGCAATATTTTCCAGATGATGGATGACGCCGATATAAAATTCCCCAATGTGATTGACGAAGAAGGTAATGAAATCGAACTGACCCGCGGACGGTATTCCCAGCTTTTGCGTTCGACCAACCGCGAAGTCCGCAAAGCCGCTTCCGACGCCTATAACGACACTTATCTCGATTATGAAAACGGCCTCGGAGCCTGCCTCGCCTCCTCGGTTAATGCCGACGTCTTCCAGACCCGCGCCAGGAAATATAACACCTGTCTGGAAAGATCGCTCGATGGCAACAAGATTCCCATTTCGGTTTTCGAAAACCTTCTTGAAACCGCTTCCAGCAATCTCGAGCCGGTTCATCGGTACGTTGCCCTCCGCAAGAAATTCCTCGGCCTCGACACGCTGGAGGGGCACGACATGTATGTCCCGCTGGTTCAAAATGTCGAAACGAAAATACCGTATGATGAAGGCAAAAAGCTCGTCCTGGATGCCATGAAGGTCCTCGGAAATGACTATGTCAAAAATCTGGAACTGGCGCTCAATTCCCGCTGGATCGATGTCTACGAAACCCAGAACAAGGGGAGCGGCGGCTATTCCTGGGGTACCTACACGGTGCATCCCGTCGTTCTTTTGAATTACGCCGACCAGCTTGACGACGTTTTCACGCTCGGTCATGAACTGGGACACTGCATGCATTCGTACTACTCCAACAAAAGTGAACCATACGCCTACGCCGGGCACTCCCTTTTCACCGCGGAAGTGGCTTCGACCTGCAATGAAACCATCCTGATTCATCACATGCTGAATAAGGCCAAAACCCGCGAGGAAAAGCTTTATCTTTTGAATCACTATATCGAAATGATCATGGGGACATTCTATACCCAGATCATGTTCTCGGAATTCGAACACCAGATTCACCAGGTAGTCGAACAGGGCGGCGCTCTTTCGGCCGAAAATATGCGCAAAATGTACCGCGATATTTACCAGAAATATTACGGCCCCGATTATTATATCCCTGAAAATCGCGACCTCGGTTGCCTGAGAATAGGACATTTTTACCGCCAGTATTATGTTTACCAGTACGCTACCAGTTTTGCCGCGTCGCAGATGCTGGCCGCGAGAATCCTCGACGGCGACAAGAAAGCCATCAGCGATTATATCGAATTTATTAAGACCGGAAGTTCCGACTATCCTATCGAGATTCTGAAAAAAGCCGGAGTCGATATGACCACTCCGCAACCGGTCGAAAACGTAATCAATATCCTCAGCGGGCTCATCGACCAGTTCGAAAAGCTCCTTTTACAGGGATAAACAGCCCTTTCGTGTAAAATCCAAAACGCCGGGCGGTCTTTAACCCGGCGTTTTTTTATTTTGCCCCTATGGACAAACTTCCCGTAATTTACTATATACTGCGTGAAAACTACTTCAACCAAAGGAGAATCAATGATCTTAAGATTGCTTCTGGCCTTTATGCTCCTGACCGGAGTCGCCTGCACCGATGAAACGGACAAGGGAAAAGAAACCACGGATAAAATCGCCCTCGATACCGTAAAGGCTGCCGAGACGAAAGGGAAAGAAATGGCCGATCAGAAAAAGAGCGGAAATACCGAGCTTGAGATGCAAACCACCAAATCAGGCCTTAAATATCAAATCGTCAAGGATGCCAAGGGCCCGAAGCCGGAAAAAGGAGATCTTGTTATAGTCCACTATACCGGGACTCTTCCCGACGGAACCAAATTCGACAGCTCCAGGGATCGCGGCAAGCCGTTTTCATTCCAGGTGGGGACCGGCCAGGTAATTCCGGGCTGGGATGAAGGCCTGATGATGATGGGTTCAGGCGACAATTGGATTCTTACTATTCCGCCCGAATTGGCCTATGGAGAACGCGGGGTCCCGGGTGTAATCCCGCCCAATTCCACCCTTATTTTCGACGTGGAA
>Ga0209285_10000028_pt1 | contig 49622 bp, 69 predicted proteins | sample PPLLak3March2015_2_FD_187249 | JGI IMG/M metagenome (GOLD analysis project Ga0209285, IMG submission 187249) | Freshwater sediment microbial communities from Prairie Pothole Lake near Jamestown, North Dakota, USA - PPLs Lake P8 Core (3) Depth... | ecosystem: Environmental > Aquatic > Freshwater... | reverse complement strand
AAGTACGATGTTATCATTAATTTTAACCTGCAAATTAACATCTCCTCTTAAGTTATGTAAACAACTCTCTGTTATTTAAAAAAACTGTTTTTACAACTCAGCCTCAAAATCTTCGACTTGAGGAGTAAATTCTTCAAAGGTTTTAATCTTGCCCTGCTCTTTCATTAAGGCCCTAGTTAAAAGCCAATAAACAAGAGCAAGTGCACGTCTACCCTTATTGTTAGTCGGTATGGCTAAATCAAGATATTTGGTGTCATTGTTCGTGTCACAAAGCCCCACAACAGGTATGCCAATGTTTTTTGCCTCATGTAAAGCCTGTGCATCAGTTAATGGGTCTGTGACAAACAACAACTCCGGCTCAAAATAACCTTGTGAATTTGGGTTAGTTAAAGTACCTGGTCTGAAACGTCCATCGAGCACACTGATGCCAGTATTTTCTGCGAATTTCTTAATAGGTTTCTGGCCATACTGACGTACAGACACAATCAAAATCTTAGAAGGATCAAATTTAGCGAGAAACTTAGAAGCGGACTTTATCTTCTGATCAGTTTTCTTCACGTCAATAATATACAGTCCGTCGTTCCTAATTTTATAAATAAAATCTTTTATATCAGCTGTTTTCTGCCTAGTTCCAATATGTACCCCGGATGTCATGTAGGTTTCCTCGGAAACCATCATGTCGGAGCTTTGCTCTGTTGTTGTAATATCCTTTTTTTGTTCCTCTTCGCTCATTAAAGTTTCCTCTTTTAAACATCATTTCTTGCAGTAGGATGCCTAACAGTTATAGGTATCGCTTCCTCTTTAAACTCCAACATAGCTATTTCAATGGGTTCCATGAACTCCTTTGGTATTTTAATCAAAGATGGGGCACCCATCGATATCTGTAAAGCCCGAGCACCTATAATGCGTGCTTTTTCGAATCTTGTATACTTCAATTCTAATCCTCCATATGATATAGATATAGGTAAGAACACCAAATATGCGAAATCTTTAAAAAGATTGCCCTCTAAAAAGGCATCAAAAAGGCTATTTTTCGTGAATATCGATGAAATCAATGGTACGAGTGCCTGTGAACTCTTCTAGAGCCAGCTGCATATCAAGTGTTATGTCCCTTAATAACTTGTCAATATTGTTACTTTTAAACTCTTTCATACCATCAATATCAGAATATATCCTCCCAAAATATCCCTCATCATCCTTGTGGATTTCTATGTTATAAAGGGTTTCTTCCATACTAGTTTTTCCCCCTCTCACATTTAATACAACACAGATATATAAAAATCTTTTGGAAAAATCAACCTCGCTACAGCATTCTCTCAATTAGTTTGTTTATTTCTTTACCACGGTAACCAAGAGCGCCACCATTAACAAAAGATCTCTTTATTCCCTCGTAGCCTTTTTTAGGTGGACTAAGTCTGAAAATGGGTTTAACATTTGGTATCTCCTTGTAACTAAATTTTTTGTCAATGATCGCTTTAGAAAGTTTCTCTATGTTATCATGCGATGTAGAGGATTTGATATATTCATCTGTTATCTCTTGATCTCCTTCTAATTTGCCCCTGTTTTTTATTAGTTTTGATAAAATTTCTTTGTCTACCTCGCCCCATGTAACATAGTCTTTAGCAGTCTGTAGCATACCCTTTGCGCTAGGGTTCTCTTCTAGTAATATACAATGATTAGCTTTACTTAGAGAAAATAACTTTAGTGTTTTTTTAATGTCAGGCTTTATGTTGATTGTTCCTCTAACTCTAACTACAGCGTATACCATTTTATGTCGCCTCTTCTTTCTTTGTTTGGTTCTTTTCCGGTTCCGGTGTAAGAATCGTTCCACCAGATATTATATTGATTTGTTTAACCTCATTCTCCATAACCCTGGTTTGTGTGTTTTCTCTTAGGGCGTTGAACACTGCTTTTGCGTAGTTGACAGTAGTTTTTGTTTTCCCGCTTGTGAAAGTCCAGCAGTCTTTAACCCCTGCTAGTTTGAGGATCTTTTTTGCTACGTCACCAGTAGCCAATCCAATGCCCTGTGGAGCTGGTTTAAGTGTTATTTCAACGCTACCACTTTTCCCTATTACAGCAAATGGTACTGTGTGTGCTTTACCGCAGCCGCATTCCCATGAGCCGCATCCTCTTCTGATTTCAATTAGGTTGAGTTTCGCGTTTTCTATAGCTTTTCTGATACTTAATCCGACTTCTTTTCCTTTTGCTTGCCCGAGTCCTACGAAACCATCTGAGTTACCAACTGCTACAGTTATGAGAAATTTTACTCTTCTACCAGAGTCCGTCATCCTCTGTACCATGTTTACGTCTATTACCTCATCTTGCAGAGATGGCATTAATATGTCTACCACCTCCGATTCCCTCAGAGGTAAACCAGATTTCAGTGCATCGCTCATTGTATTTATTTGCCCGTTTTTTACCATTAGCCCCAGGTTGGTTTTTGGGCTCCAATCTGTTGATCTAGTGGTCTTTCTTTCTTCGAATTTTTTTGAACCTTGCCTTGTTCTGCCTCCGCCTCGTCTACCCTGCGCCATTATTCGCCTCCAACAATCTTATTTTTAATATCTTTAACAGATGGCTCTATATCCTTATTTATGTGTTTTCCAAAAAGTCTGTCGTCGCTTGGTATTTTTTCTTCGTTGAAAGAACATTCGACACCTGCATCTAAAACTCCTTTGAGTGCAGCAAAAACCTTTGAGCCTGTGACCGGCACATATCTTCCTATGTCCAGTACACCCTCTTTTATGCCTGTATCTGCTGCTCGTTTACCTGCAAGTAAGCCCGTTAGATAAGCTGCAGGGGTTGAAGATGTAGAGTATTTCCAGTTGTATCTGTTTGCAAGTTCTTTAGACATAGCTGATACAAGAACCTTATCGCCTAACTCGTTATATTCAACGAATTGAACCAGAGTATTTTTTATTGTTTTTCTAACCACTATCCTGGTTTTTCTTGACTTTAAAAGCCCGAGTCTTGTTCTGTAATCAGTTTTTCCCTCTCGTCTTCTACGTGTTTTGACTTTATAACGTGGTCCAAGCGTCATTGTTTTGTTCCTCCTTTCTTTATAAAACCATCAGATATAAGATGTGATTCTAAATGGCTTTTACTTCTGAACTCGCCACCTTTTGCTTTCCGGTAATACCTACGATATGTTGTTCCGTCTATCTTTTTCTCATCTCTAAGAGTAACTAGATATGCTCTGATAGGTCGTATTGTACGTATCCAACGCTCTTTGCGTGGTAGACGGGCATATGTAGCACCTTTACGAGACCCGTGTCCACGCCGTCGACCTTTATCTTTCTGTTCTTTTCTATAATTTTTACGACCACTTGATATCCCTTGTATTTGTCTGCTTTTAATTGCTTTACCGTTGATTAAAATCCTAATGTCATCCTTAGTAACCGCTTTGGCAATCTCATCGACTCTATCATGATCAATCCAGACCCTGTTCACACCGCATTTGAGAACAGATGCTGCCATTCTCCGCTGGTTTCTTAAATCAGTCATAAGTCTTTTTCCTCCTGTTATAGGTTTAGTAACCTAAGATTCAAATCCTCGGCTTTTTTCCCCATCTCAATACGTTTCTTAGTTCCAACTGAGCTACCTATTCGTGCAGCCTGCGTCTTTGGATTCAATTTTTCAAGATCATGGACATTGTAAACAAGAACTTCTTCGAAGCCAGAGGGATGTAAACCGCGAGTTTCTTTTGGTCCTCTGAAACCCACGCGAACCACGCTTGGCCTGTAACCAAGATGTTTACGGAGCTTAGATGTCATACCACGTGGTTTGCGCCAATGTTCTGGTATGCGTTTGTATCTGAACCATTCCTGTCGTAAAAAATCAGGTGTCCTGTTTTTAATTTGTTTTCTAACTAAAAGAGCTTCTTTTAGATCTTTGCTGAGCTCAGGTTTTATTTTAGCTTTGTGCTCTTTTTTATTTTCTTCTACGATTTCCACTTTCTCTTCTTTCTTTTGTTCTGGTTTTTCTTCAGGTTCTTTTTCCTTTTTAACTTTAGTGGGCTCTTTGTCGCTCTTCTTTGTTTTTGGTTTGTCTTTTGTTTCTTCTGGTTTTTTCTCTTCTAATTGATTTTTAATTTCTTTAGCAAGTTTTTCGTTTATACCTTTAATTTTAGTAAGGTCGTTAACAGATGCCTTTTTAAGTTTCTCCAAAGAATTAAAACCATTTTCGTATAGGATTTCAGCCTTTGCTTTACCGACGCCTTTTAATGATGAAAACTCTTTGACAACATTTTCTTTAGTCATCGTCTACCTCGCTCCCTTCATAATTTTGTATATGCCATCTTGGAAAATACGTATATCTCTGTTTTTTACTTTGGTTGCCCGTTCGATATTAGCAACAGTCTGTCCTACTTTGTCTTTATCAACACCGCGAACTATGACTTCCTCGGCTTTGATTTCAATATTGACTCCCTCGAGGATTTTAGCTCGACGGGCTGAGCGTTCGCCAAGGAAATTCTGGATTACGAAATCATTACCATCAACAGATGTTTTTATCGGAAAATGTGAAAACACTGTTTTCATCTTGTATTCAAAACCTTCTGAGGTTCCCTGTATCATGTTTTTCATATGAGCGGCCATTGTTCCAACAAGTGCCTTTTCTCTCTTGCGGACAGATTTACTAGTTATCTCTATAACTTTGTCATTTACTTTGAGTGTTACATTAGGATATGTGAAATTTTTTGACAACTGCCCCTTTTCGCCTTTTAGCATCAGAATATTATTTTCTAATGTAAATTGGAGGTTATCTGGTATTGTTACCTTTTCTTTTATCTCGGTTTTTTTTGTTTTCTCTGTCATTTTTTATCACCATTGCTTTTTTAATAGATATATGCCAGTAGTTTTCCTCCGATGCCGTTCTTTTTTGCTTCTGCATGTGATACTATGCCTATCGTTGTTGTAAGTATAAGTAAACCAAAATCACGGGCTGGGAGATATCTGGATTCCCATTTTTCTAGTTCTTCTCTTTTCACAGGGTATCTTGGTTTTATTACACCGCAATCGTTTATATGTCCTAGTAATTTAACTTGGAATATGCCTGATTTCTCATCATCTATATGTTGGAATTCAGCAATGTATCCTTTCTCTTTTAGAAGGTTTAGAACTCCACCTATTAGTTTTGAGGAGGGTTGTATTGTACAAGTTCCTTTTCCTTTTACTTCTGCGTTTTTTATGATTGATAACGCATCTGCCAACGGATCATTTAACATTAGTTTTTTGCCTCCTTATGAAAATTTTTTAAATCCAAGTTCTTCAGCTTTATCTCTAAAGCATTGTCTGCATAGATGAAGACCATATCGTCTTATCAGAGACCTTTTTCTTCCGCATCGCTCGCATCCTTTGGTTCTGCCATAGAATTTTTTTCTTTCTTTTATCTTCATGTTTATACGACCTCCACTTTGAGCTCCTCTATGAAGTATTTCATGGCTTCTTCCTTTGTGACCTGATGTTTCTTTGGTATTTTCCCTTTGTTTACGCGTCTGCGTTTAACTCTATAACCTGGTTTTTCCATTGTCACCGCTATGTCCATCCCAAATATACCAATGCTTGGGTCGTATTTTTGGTCTTTGAAAAGAGTATGATCCGGTATACCAAATGAAAGATTTCCTTGATTATCAAATGAATAGTCGGCCATTTTATTCTCACGTGTCTTTAAAGCCTCTGTTAAGAAATCCATTGCTTGTTTCTTACGCAATGTAACCTTGCATCCTATCGGCATCCTTTCCCTGATGCCCCAATCTTTGTTTGTGGTTTTAGAAAGCGTTTGAACTGGTTTGTTGTTACTTATGTTTTTTAGCACGGTCTCTGCTTTACTGAGTTTTTCACCTGCCTCTCCGACGCCTATGTTTATCGTGACTTTTGCTATCCTGGGTTTGAAAATATTTTTTTGTTTCTCATTTATTTCAGTTTTTTTCTTGGTTTTTGTTTGTTTCTTTGTAGTTTTTTGTGTACTCATCCTATTTTCACCTCAGGTAAAGCAATCACTGGTTTATCTTTTCCAATTGGGAAAACATAATTCTTGATTGTTAGAAATTCTACATCTGACTTCATTTTTGTGATGTTAGGTTTTGGCGATGGTGTTATCTCGATATCTACAATATTTGCTATCTGGCCAGAGTGGCTACCGTCTATAATCATTGCAACGGTTCCCTTGTCAAATGGATAAACGTCTGTTATTTTTTTGTCTGATAACGAGATTTTTAGCACGTCTCCTGTTTTGTACTCGTCTTTTTTCACTATTATGTTTTTGCCATCGTGTAGGTTCAGTTGTATCCTATTACCGCTTACTATAGTTTTGTTTTCGATTCTGCAGAGTTTCCATTCGGCATTCTCAGACGAGATTTCTGTTAGGGTTAGTTTTCCTCTTCGATCGTATAAGAGTCTATAGTCTTTCTTTAATTTAGGTATCGATAAAACATCCATTAATCCACAGGGGAATTTGATGTCTTTTCTTTTGACTCCATCAACTAGGAGCTCTCCGTTTGATATTATCCTCTTTGCTTCTTTGTAAGTGTCACATAGATGGAGATAATCTCTAACAGCTAGACCGAGGGGTATTGATTTGTTTAATTTGTGTGGACCTGGTGATGCTCTGATTGTCCATTTTCTCTCTTTTCTATGAAGTTTCAGTGTTTTTGGTGCGTTTAGTCTTTTAAGATGTTTGCTCATCTATTTTTCCTCCTCTTCTTTCTTTTTTGGTTTTGTTTGAGTAGTTTTTTTCGTAGTTTTCTTTTCAGTCTTAGGTTTCTCTTGTTCTTTTTCCTCTATTTTTATTTCTTCTGTTTTTGTTTCTTCTTTGATTTCCGCTGGTTGTTCCACTGTTTCCTCTGGTTTTTCTTCCATCGCTTTTTGTCTTGCTTCTTCTCTTTTTATTTCCTCTTCTTCTTTTCTTTTTTGTTCTTCTGCGTCTTTTAGCTGTTGCGCTGCTTCTCTCTCGATTTCTTTCCTTGTTTCCTCAGAAAGCCCTTTCTCTAGTTTTTCCCTTCTCCATTTATCGGTGAGATTTAATTTTGTGATTAATAAAATACTTGAGTGTAGAAGTCTTGGAATCTTTTTTCCATCAGCTTTTATGATAGTGACTCCTTCTACTTCTACGTAGCCGGATTTAACATCTACTTTTGCGACTTTATCCTCATGTCCTCTATAGCTGCCCCTCATTACTTTTACAGTGTCACCTTTTATTACAGGCATGTTTCTCCTATCATATTTCAAAAGCAGATTTTCTTCTAAATGAGATGATAGCCACTTCCTTTTTTTGTGGAGAGGCGCATTGAATAATCTTTTCCTTTGTTTTCCAGGTCTTTTAGATTTCATTTTAAATCAACTCACACTATTGTCGAAGATATTGCAGCTATCTTCGGGTATCTCTCTGCTGCTTCGACAGCAACAGGTCCTTTAATCATGGTTCCCTTGGTTTCTCCTGTTTCTGTGATTATAACAGCGGCGTTATCCTCAAATTGTACCATGGTACCATCAGATCTTCTGAAAGGCCTTCTCTGACGTACTATAACGGCTTTCAGTAGTTGTCTTCTCATCTCCATAGTGCCCTTTTTAACACTGATTATCACCAAGTCGCCTACTCCCGCAGTTGGTAACCGACGATGAGTTCCCTTTAGTTTTGGCGTCATGACTATTTGGACTACTTTAGCACCAGTGTTATCTATACATTCCAGTCTTGCTCCGACTGGTAGTCCTCGCATTGTTCTGCCAGCGATACCTTTCATATTCTTAATCCTCCATCATAATTTTTCTACAGCTACAAATGATATTGTTTTGCTTATAGGTCTACATTCAGCTATCCTTATTTTGTCTCCTATTACAACTTTTAGACAGGGCGGACAATGTGCAGGATATGTTGATGTTCTTTTTTCGTATCTTTCATATTTTGGAACATAACGTAAATACTCTTTTTTAACAAGTATTGAGTTGTGCATCTTCGCAGATGATACGATACCTGTTATAACCTGGCCCCTAACAGACAGAGCGCCGTGGAATGGGCAGTTTCTATCTGTACAGCTCTCGCTAGGTGTCTTTATGTTTAAACCAATGTCATGTTCCTTTTTTTCTATTTTTTTCTTATTTGCCACGTGTTTCACCTTACTTTTTTAATACGATCTTCAGGTCTAAATATCAGTTTTGAACCATCCAATATGATTTTTTTTCCATCATCTTCAAATTCAAATTTTGCAATGTTTTTACCAACTTTTTTTTCTTTTTTTTCAATTTCTATGAGGAAGGTATTTTTTGTTTCATCAATTATCAAACCAGACTTATCATCTAAGGTGGGATCTGTGCATTCTCGGATTGTGACATGGCGTCCTATTAGTTCTTCTCTAGCCAACGTTTTTTCATCCATGTTATCCTCTTATGAGAATTCAGGAACGCTTCGTTGAAAAACCTTGTTTACTGAGTTTTTTTTATAGTACTTCAACGACAAATCCCATTTTCTCTAATGTTTCTTTCACTTTGATTCTGTGATCACCCTGGAGTTCTATTTTCCCTTCTTTTATTGTACCTCCGCAGGCACATACTGATTTCAGATTGCTTACCAGCGTGTTAATGTCAAGATCGTTGGGGTTTATCCCCGCTACAACGGTCATCATTTTTCCGTACCGTCGTTTGTCGAGTGCTATGCTGATCTTCTGCTGTTCTCGTGCTATATCTTCACAGACACATATCTCCTTCGGCAGACCACATACTTCGCATATTTCGCTCATTTATTTTTCTCTTCCTCCCGCATGATCGTTAGCAGCTTTGCAATCTCCATTCTTATCTGTCTTATTTTGCCTGGAGATGGTGGTGATCCACCCATTGCAGCTACTCCTCGCTCATGCATCAGCTCTCTTTTCAATTCTTCTAGTTTCTCTATCTTTTGTTCGTGAGTAAATTCTCTAATCTCTTTAGCCTTAAGCACCATAATTAAGCGGCTCCTCCTAGCATTTTCTTTAGATTTTTTATAATATTCTCGGCTGTTTTTCCGCCGATACCATCAATTGACGAAAGATCATCGTAGTCCATCTCAAAAAGTTCTTCCAGTGAGGTTATACCTGCTTTCTCAAACTTTTTAACAATTGAAGGGCCAATACCTTTTATTTCAGTCAGTTTTTTGATATCAGTTTTTTTCTTCTCAACAGGCTCCTCTTTCTTTTCTTCTTCTTTCTTAGCCTCTTTTGTTTTTTCCTGAGCAGCCTTTATTGTTATATCATCTGGTAACCTTGCATCTGGTCTCATTATCCTAACTTTAACACCTAATACACCAGGTTTTAGTTTCGCTGTTGCATATCCGATCTCCATAACCTCTTTTGCTGTCTCACCGCAGAATTTTATATGACCCTCTACGAATTTCTCAGTTCTATGACGGGCACCTGTCAATTTACCGGCTATTATAACGTGGCATCCTTTTGCACCGGCATCCATTATCCTTCTAACAGTGGAATGACCTGCTCTTCTGAAATGCCATCCTCTTTCAAGCGCCTCAGCTAGCTTCTCTGCCATTATCTGTGCATTCAAAGAGGCTCTGCTACCGGCTTCCTGTATTTCTATCTGCGGGTTATCAACATTAAAATTAGTTCTAATATCCTCAGTTAACTCCTTTATCTTGTTACCACTTTTACCAATGACCATGCCTGGACGTTCCACTAGTATGTTTATCCTTGTGCCCATGGGGGTTCTCTGGATGTTCATACCGCCGAAGCCAGCACCCTCTATTTTCTTGACTAGGAATTCTTTTATCAGCACTCTATTGGTGTTTTCTCTAATAAATTTACGTTCACTCGCCATTACTCTACCTCTTCAAGAATTATTTCTATATCTGTTGTGTATTTGTTTTTATCAGTTGCTCTTCCATGAGCTCTAGGCATCATGCCCTTTAGCATTCTACCAGTATACGCTGAGATATGAGCGATTTTCATGTTTTCTGTGTCAAAGCCTTTGTATTCAGCATTGTTTTCTGCGTTTTTTACTGTTTCAAGCATGTACTTGGCTGCTTTCTTTGGGAAACTAGCTGGGCCAGATGCTTTCTGATGCGCTCTCTTACCTTTATGATAAACTGTTGGTAGAGCGCGTTTTATCGCTATTATCTCCTCTAAGTATTTTTTTGCTTCTTCTATCTTCATGCCTCTTATGGCATGGGCTATATTCCTGGAGTCTTTTGCTGAGCAATGAAGCTCATACCCATACGCTTTTGCGGTTTTATCTGGGTCTATAGTGGTTGAGTATTTTTGCATATATCATCACTTCAAAGGCATATATTTAGATCCTCTTGTTGCACCAACACCAGGACCTGTGTGTTTTACTTTTTTACGAGTCATAGCAAATTCACCTAAGCAGTGTCCTATCATATGTGGTTGTATATCCACGCGTTGGAAGCCAGCTCCGTTGTGGACATCTAGTTTGTGTCCGATGAAACGTGGTAATATAATCATGTTTCTGCAATGGGTTTTTATCGGGTCTCCGTGTTTAGTTTTTTCAACGTCGCTAAGTAATTTATTCTGAGTTTTGGTTAAACCTCTTTTTAATGTTCTTCTTGCTCTTGAGGACAGGATAGGTATTAGTTCATCAACTGATAGTTTCTGGACTTCTTCGAGTGACATTCCTTGGTATTTGAACTCCTTCTTTTTTATCTCTATCTTTTTACGTTTACTGCGCATCCTGCTTTTTGCGGACATCTTGTGTTGTTCTTTATCTGACATGTTGTTTATCTCCTCCCCGTCCTTTTCGCTGCAATGTTACCAACCTTTCTGCCAGGTGGAGCACCACGAGATACGGTACTTGGTTTCCCGACGTGCTGGTGACTACCACCACCATGGGGGTGATCAACAGGGTTCATAGCTATGCCTCTAACAATCGGGTACTGTTTTCCCCTGCTTCTAAATGCAAACCATTTTTTACCTGCTTTAACAAAAGGTTTATCTTTTCTGCCTCCACCGGCTACAACACCTATCGTTGCTCTGCAAGCAGAGTCTAATGTTTTGAACTTTCCAGATGGAAGTAATATAGTAGTCTTATCCATTTCATGTGATACTATTGTCGCGCTGTTTCCACCAGCACGTGCTATTTTACCGCCGTCGCCTGGGGCTAGTTCTACATTATGAACCATAAAACCATCAGGTATCTTGCTAAGGGGAAGTACGTTACCTATTTCTGCTTCATCTTTACTATTTGTAAGCTTTATTTTGTCCCCTATCTCCATGCCTTCGGTAGCTAGGGATAATATTTTTTTGGAGTTATCTAGTTTAATACTTGCTACTGGAGCAGAGCGCCCAGGGTCATGCATTATATCTTCAACAAGCCCATCATGTGCTTCTCGATCATGTATGTATTTAACCTCACCTCTGGATCTATGTGATGGAGCATTGTATCTGCCACGTACCCTTCCTCTTCTCTGCTGTATAAGTCTCTTACCCATAATATTACCTCTAGAATATACCAATTCTCATGCCAATGTCCTCAGCCTTAAACTCAGGCATGAAAGTAACAATCGCATGTTTGCCATTTCTGGCTATCTTCGTCTGTATGTGACTAACCTTAACATCAAACATTTTTTCTACAGCTTTTTTAATCAATTCTTTGTTTGCTTTTCTTTTCACAATAAACTCTAAAGCATTATTTTTTTCCATGAGGTTCATGGTTTTTTCTGTAACATAAGGATGATATATCACATCGTAGGCGTCAATGGTTTTCATTACTTGCTACCCCCTATTTGTGCCAAAGCAGATTTTGTGAAAAGTGTAAGTCTACCAGCATCTCCACCAGGTGCAAGATGCTCTATGTTCATCTCCTTTGGTTTAACAATGTCTACGCCAGTTAAATTACTGGAACTTTTTCTTATGTCATCATTTGTAGAAACAATAAGTATGGATTTAGGAGTCCTATATTTTCTACCTCTGGCTTTTCCTTTGCCCGCGCGTATATGTTTACCGTTTTCGGCTCTAACAATATCATCGTATAGGCCTATCTTCTCAAGTATCTCTATAACTTCTTTTGTTTTTTTGATTTTCTCAAAATTATCCTCAACTATAACAGGCAAAGTTATCTTTTCGCTAAATTTGTGTCCCCTGTTTGAAACCTTTTCTTTGTCAGCTGTTGCAGCTAGAGCAGAATGTATGGATAAATTCTTCTCTTTTTTGTTTATTTTTTCACTCCAATCGCGCTCTACTTTTGGCGGATGTGCTCTTCTACCACCAACTACACAAGGAGCTAATGCTGCTTTTTGGCCCTGTGTTAATCTTGGTACACGTGACATACCTCGCCCTTTACCGATTGATTCTGTTGCATGTTTTGTACCAGCAAAAGGATCAGAGCCATACGCTTGTCTTTTGTTAGAACGAAGTACACTGAACGATTTTCTTATAAGATCAGGGCGGTAAGGTGTATGGAATAAAACTGGTAAATCTATTTTTTCTTTCACTGAGCCGTCAACACCATAAACATTAACTTTAGTCATATTTACGCCCCTTGTTTACTCGTAGTTGAGATATAAGTTATCTCTGGTTTCTGGATTTTCACACCACGCTGATAACGAATAGCATCTCTCATACCAACTAGTCGTTTTGTAGGACCAGGAATTGAGCCATGAAGAAGAACATATGAATTCCTTATAACACCATAATTTGGGAATCCGCCCGCGGGCGTTACCTCTTCGCCATTCTCACCTATTTTAAGCACACGTTTGTTATACTCAGTTCTTTGATGATAACCAACTTGTCCTGCCTGTGGAACTGTCGCTTGTACCCAGTTTGGATGCCAAGAACCAAGGGTACCGATCATCCTACGATGTTTAGAGTTTTTATGGAAAAGTAACTTAACACCAAACCTTTTTACTACACCCTGGAAACCTTTGCCGGTTGTCACAGCGATTATATCCAACATGTCCCCTTCTCGCATAGCATCGCCGACTTTTATTTCCTTACCAAGTATGTCCTTTGAATATTTTATCTGTTCTTCGAGGTTACCACCATTAATTTTAAATTCACGAACCTCTGGGTTTTTCTTTGGTATACCTGTAACTAGTTTTGGTTGTGTATAAATTATAACACGTAATTCATCAACATCTTTAAAAAGAGTCCAATCCTGCTTTTTATCTTTCTTTGCTAAATTTAATCTTTTTGAGAGTTCAGGATCTAGCTTCTCAGCCCATATCTCCCCAATTGACTGCAAACCATAGTATGTTCTTTTGTAGCCTCTAACAGCTGCAACCTTTATAGGTGGTGTTTCAACCACAGAAACAGGCATTACAACCTCTTTACCAGAAGTTGTTGAGGTTGGTCTATAGTCAACGACAAAAGCATGGGTCATGCCAGCTTTATATCCAAGAAAACCTTGTATCTTTGGTTTGTCTCCACCTTCAGGCCAACTTTTTATATGTGGAGTTTCAGCTCTGGCTCTTTTACGTGGAGAATATCCATGTGAACCTCTTTGTGGGCGTTTTATATCGGGCATAACATAACCTCTAAATCATTTTGTATCGCATGTATGATAAATTTTGTTCATACACTATGCCTAAACCGTGACATTTCACAAACAGCCGAAAACAGATTTCTTTGCTGTTTGATGCCGGGATTCCGGGGGAATTGCCCGATTTGTGTCTGGTTATAGACAGGGAATAAGGCATTATAGAATTAGTATATAAAGGTTATGTGCCAAATCTGATATAAGATGAATAATTATACCACAAACTAACGGAGACTTTGAAAAAATGAATTTCGCTGGAAAAGTTGTACTTATATCCGGTGCCACAGGCGGCATGGGTGAAGAAATAGCAAAACAACTGGCAAAAGAAGGATGTAAACTAGCACTTTTTGCTAGAAGAGAAGACCGACTAGAAGAACTTTCAAACAAGATAACTACGAAAACAACGGAATGTATTTACAGAAGATGCGATGTCAAAAACAAAGAAGATATCAAAGAAGCTGTTGCTCTCACGCATAAAAAATTTGGAAGAATAGATGTAGCAATATTAGCAGCTGGCGTGTTAGTACCAAACCCAATTGAAACCTTTGATAGTAATATAATAAAGGATTCTATAGAAATTAATTTTCTAGGCAATGTCTACTTTATAGATTATATTCTTCCAATTATGAAATCACAAAAATCAGGCTTTATAGCGGTTACGTCTACTTTGCCTGATAAGCGAGGAGTGCCTGGTTGGGGCGCCTACGGCGCAAGCAAAGCGGCTGTTAGCTGGTTTGTAGAAAGTCTTAGAACTGAAGCTAAACGCAAATACAATATTAGTTTTATTACAATTAAACCAGGTTCTGTATTAACACCTATGATAGAAAATTACCATAGACATGGTGCTACTACCGCTGAAAAGGCAGCAGATTTTATAATAAAAGGAATCAAAAAAGAGAAAAAAATAATTCAGTTTCCATTTTGCCAAGTGTTAACTACTAGATTTACTGATTTGTTACCACCAATTATTTATGATAACGGTCTTGCTGAGCAGCAGAGGGGAGATGGTTATCCTGTTGTTGAAGAAAAATAAGCACAGTCGTTAAGACGAGTTGATGATGATGAACCCCTTATTCAATCCTTTAATGTCAATGTCTCTTCTCAAAAATTATTTAATGGATCCAGGTAGAATACAAAGATTAAATACTGAACAGATGAAAAGATACAGGGACAAAGCATTCAGAAACATAGTGAAATATGCGTATACTGTTCCTCTGTATCATGATAAATACAAAAAAGCAGGTATTCATCCAAGTGATATAAGAACTTTGGATGACATAATAAAACTGCCTTTTATAACAAAAAATGATTTAAGAGAAAATTTCCCTGATAGAATAATGCCCGTAGGTTATGATAAAAGAAATGGATTTGTTGTTAGTACTGGTGGTACATCTGGTAAACCTGTTTCTCTTTACACAGATTTTTTTACAATGAGTAAGGGCAGCTTTGTAACTATAAGGCAAATGAAAATTTTTAATTTAAAATGGAATAAGGCAAAGTTTGTTCATATAGGAAATTTCAACACAAGTCGAGTAGATCTTGTATATGATGAAAATTTCATGTCGCATATTAAATCTATCATTTCTATCAATGACCTAAACCTCGACGTTAATATGCCTACTATTGATATGATAAATAGGTTGGATGATTTTAGACCTGATGTTATTATGTCGTATCCAAATGTTTTTCAGCATCTTGCTTTCTTGAAGAGGAAGGGTTATGGTAAAAACATTAAGCCAAAACTTCTCTGGGTTGGTGGATCTATTCTGGATAAGTATACTAGAAGCTATGTCGAAGATGCATTTGGTTGTAAGTTGCTTAATATATATCCTTCTGTTGAGGCTGAAGCTGATATCGCTTTTGAATGCATGGAAGGAGCCTGGCATATCAACTATGATTTCTTCAATTTGGAAGCCATCGATGAAAACTTCGAATTGGTTCCATCTGGTGAAAGAGGTCATGTTGTGTTAACTAGATTATGGGGCAGAGGAACACCGATAATTAGGTATACTGGTATGGATGACTTGGTTAAACTTAATCCGTTGAAAAAATGCTGTTGCGGGCTTGTAACACCAGTTATTGATGGCGGTGTTGAGGGTAGGAAAGGCGCTAACATAGTTTTGCCAAGTGGCAAGGTTTTCCCATCAGGTGCATTTTGTTTTATCGAGTCGGTGCTTCATAACCTTAAAACATTCAAGGTTAAACAATATCAGGTTATACAGAAAAAAATTGACGAAATAGATATACTGATTGTTATTGATAACGATCTTAGAAATGTTGGTCCGTCTGTAGATGAACTTTTTAGAAGCATAAAAGAGATTTATGAGCAGAAGGCTGGACCCGGTGTTATAATAAACGTTATTGAGGTTGATGAAATTAAGGGTGAACCAAATTCAAGGAAACCACCACCTGTTGTTGTTTCCAATGTAACAATTGAACAGGGCTACAAAGTATTTGATGGTGTTTGATTTCTTGTTAGTTTAAATATTTTGTAAAAATAATACAAAATTTAATATTGTTTTTTATGATACAAGAAAAACAAAGTGAGATGTACTATGAGAGAATATGGTATAAAAAGAGGGCATAACCCAGATATAAACGCGATCGTTTCAAAATATTTTGGGGCAAAAGGCGACATACTGAATGGCATAAAATTTAGTGTGGATGGTATCGGTGATGTTAGTATGAAACAGGGGAAAAATTCTCTTATCATTGATATAGTGCCCCCAAAAAAGGTTTGTAGTGATTACAGTATTATTAAAAAATGGAACGATTTTCTTTTTGAAGCTACTGGTAAAAATACTAAGGAGCGGAAAAAAGAATTTAATAAAATATAGTTTGAATCAAACAATTTTTTTATTTTTTTACTTTTTCCCAGTCTTTAAGAAATTTATCTATTCCCACATCTGTCAGTGAATGACCTACCATTTTTTTGATCACATCTGGTGGTACTGTTGCTATGTGCGCGCCTAGCCTCGCTGCTTGTATCACGTGTATTGGATGTCTTATGCTTGCTACTATCACTTGTGTTTCCATTTTGTAGTTGTTGAATATGTCCATTATTTCTTCTATTACATTCATGCCCTCTTTTCCTATGTCGTCTAATCTGCCTATGAATGGGCTTACGTATGTAGCGCCGGCTTTTGCTGCTAGCAGTGCTTGGTTTGATGAAAATACTAGTGTTACGTTTGTTTTTATTCCTTCTTTGCTAAGTATTTTTACTGCTTTTAGTCCGTCTGGTGTCATAGGTATTTTTACTACAACGTTTTTGTGTATTTTTGCTAGGTTTCTCGCTTCCTTTATTATTTCTTCTGCTTTTGTGCTGATTGCTTCTAGGCTTATTGGTCCGTCTATTATGTCGAATATTTCTTTTACTATTTCTTTGAAGCTTCTCCCACTTTTTGCTACTAGTGTCGGATTTGTTGTTACCCCATCTATTACTCCCCAACTTGCAAGTTCTCTTATTTCATCTAGGTTTGCTGTGTCAACAAATATTTTCATAAAGCCTCACGCAGGGGCGTAATGTGTTTTTGTTCATAACTTTTTGTATTATATTTATCTGTAAAATTTTTTGATTTTAGTTTTGATAGATACGTTTAGATATTTTTGGATAAACAGAAACATATATATATTTACGTATACATTACTTAGATTTAGGTGGATGGGATATGCCTCTAACAAGAAAAGCCCGAGTAGTGGGCAGCAGTCTAGTACTGACTATACCAAGTCAGCTTGCAAAGGCCCACGATATCAACGATGGGGATGATATAGAAATCATACCCATGGGAATAGGAGAATTCAAAATAAGGAAACTAAAGAAATAAAAACTTCTCCAGACCGATCCTTCGAATTAAAACACTTGTATTTATAAACAGAAAAGGCATTTGCAATTTTTGATAACAATGATACTAATAGCACCATCTATACTATCAGCAGATTTCTCTAAACTAGGCGATGAGCTCAAAGCAATTGAAAAAGCAGGAGCAGAATGGTTACACATAGATGTGATGGACGGGCATTTTGTTCCAAACATTACCATAGGTCCTATTGTGGTCTCTAAGATCAGAAAAATCTCTGATATCTTTTTTGATGTACATCTAATGATAGAACACCCAGAAAAATACATAGAGCAGTTCGCTAAGGCAGGCGCAAACCTTATTACTGTTCACGCAGAGGCATGCAATGAACTAGAACCTTTGATAAAAAAAATAAAAGAGTATGGCTGTAAAGCAGGCGTGTCAGTGAACCCAGAAACACCAATTGATGAAATCAAAGACGTTATTGGTATGGTTGATCTTGTTCTTGTTATGTCTGTTCACCCGGGTTTTGGTGGGCAGGGTTTCATCAAAGAAGTTTTACCAAAAATTAAACAAGCAAGAGATATGATCAATAAAACAAAGAAAAAGATATACCTTGAGGTTGATGGTGGTATAAACAAGGAGAACGCAAAAACAGTTAAACAAAACGGCGCTGATGTTCTTGTAGCAGGAAATTTTGTTTTCACAAGCGGCAACTACAAAGAAGCAATACAGTCTTTGAAAGATGCATAGATAAGTTATAGACCTGATGCTAGGTCGCGTATAACGCTTTCTCTGTTTTTTGCTTTTACTACGCCACTGGCTAATAGTACCCCATCTGCACCAAGCTCTATGGCCATTGCTACATCTTTACCGTTTTTTACTCCAGCACCGCAGAGGACACGGATTTTTTTGTCAACATTTTTTACAGCATCTACGGTGCCACTAACAATACTGGGGTTAGCTGTTGTAACAGATATGTCTCCGCCAATCAGCTCAGGTGGCTCAACCGCTATGAAATTAGGTGAAAACGCTGCTATTGATTTTGATGTAGGAACATCATTTGAGCAAACAATATGATCTAAACCAATTTCTTTAGAGCGTTTTATACAGGTATCAACATCAGTTAATGTGATTCTGTGTTCGCTATGATTGATTAGAGTCCCAACAGCACCAGCTGCTTTTACAGCTTCCGGGAGAGTCCAACCAGTGGAACTACCAGGTTTTATTGGGTCAATGTGCTGAGCAAAAACAGGGATATCCACTTTTTTTGTGCACATAACTATGTCAGTAGCCTGTACAGCAATCGCCATACTAGTCCCAGTTTCTTTTGATATTCTATTCATGAGATTTGCTATTTCTAATGCCTTTTCACCTGTAGCCTCTGCATAGGTTTTTACATTAAGAACAATAACCGGTGTTTTTAACATAAACTCAATCTCGTTTAGTTTTGCGGTTCGAGTATCGATGACCTTTAATATATTATTTCCCATTTCACCTGGATTTAAAATGAATATATTGCCATCTGCAAGTTTGTTCCTCGGGATAATACCAGCACTTTTATTACTGTTCATAGGTCTAAAAGGATTTGAAGGGCAGTTTAAAGAAAAAACAATGTTCACTGTTTTTATAGCAGGTATTATAACAGGTTTTATCTCCGCTGTGATAGAACTTTTTACTGCAAACGTAGGCGTATTATACCTTTTCTTATTCCCCCTGCTGGAGCAAGTCTTTAAAACTATGATCCTTAACATCGGCAGATTTCAAGGTAAAAGAGAAACAACAATTTATGGTCTCACCCTTGGATTGGGTTTCGGATCGATATTCACACCCGTGTCTATTCTTCTGAGTAATGTCCAAACAACAGACTACTTACTTTTTTCTCTGGTAATTTTCGGCTCCATCGGAATCATCCTTTTTCAGGCTGCAACCGGAGCCATTATTGGATATGGTGTGTATGAGGGTAAACTGTCGAAATATCTAATATTTGCAATTTTGCTACATCTTCCGGTTACTACAGTTATTTTTGTAACCAACTTATACGGGGTAGGATATCTGCAAATCAGCCTTGTCGCTTACGGTCTAGTTTTATACTGGTATGTAACTAAAAAATTAATGCCACGTATTTTAATTCATAGCCAGAGGCGAAAAAGAAGTAAAAAATAAATAGACATAAAAACAAATTAGTCATTACAGTTTTTTGAGGAATATTTATTATGGATACGGAAAAAACTCAACCAGATTACAATACGATGAGTAAAGATTTATCAACGCAACCTATCGAAACAGATTCATTAAAACAGCAACCAACTGGTAGTTCGATGCCAACGATAGCTGGTTTGTTATTAATCCTTGCAGGTATACTTGGACTTTTTTCATGGGTATCATCTCTTTTAATCGATCCAACACAGTTAGTCCCACAAGTTACAGAGATGCCAATAACTCCTGAGCAACTAAGATCTTTCCTTCAAATATGCTCAGTTATAGGATGTATACTATCAGTTTTTACATTATTGGGCGGCATATTAGCTTTTAAAAAGAAAAAGTGGGAGCTAGCTCTTATAGGAAGTCTCATGGGGTTGATTACAATAGGTCCGTTCCTTTTAGCAAGCGTACTCTCACTCGTAGGACTAATACTAGTAGGCATGTCAAAGAAAGAGTTCCAAAAATAAATAAGAAGATATTTCTAAGAACTTTTCAATTTGTTTATTGGTACGTCTCAAATTTTTTGCCACAATATGGACATATATTTGCATCAAAAGGAATAAATTTGTTACAATTCGGGCAAATACGGCTTGTAACTGTGGTATTATTTGATATTAAAATTTGGGGTGCAAGTTCTCCGTCTTTAATTCTATTATATGGAATATAAAATGAATATAAGAATAACAAATTTGGAATAATGCTTAATATGCCAATTTTTCCAGCATTTTGAGTAAAACCAAGCGAAGAGTATTTACTTGTGCCAAGTGATCCATAATCAGTTGAAATTGTTCCAAGAAATTCACCTAACAGGCCTGCAACATAAAAAGATGTAATTATTGAAATAATTATTGATGAAATAATGGCCGCATATAATATCTTTTTTCCTTTTTCATTTTCGAGTTCAAAAAGTGCAAAATAATACATTAAGCCGCCTAAAATTGCGCTACTTATTGTTATTATAACGATTAAAATTGAAAATGGGCTAGTAAGGCTCGCTGCAGAAGAAGTTGAAATGGCAGCTGAAAAAGCCATAAATACTACAGCAGAAGTAAAAATAATTGTAATAATAACATTAATACAAAAGATAACTACTGCATTTTTAACATTTTTTTGATGTTTTTCACCGAATTCTTTTCTGCCAATAAGAAAAAAAATTGCGCCTATCAGAATTGTTATTGCACCAATACCAGATATTATTGCAGAGAACCCGATGATTATTGATGCCGTTGTGTTTTGTGTTAAAAAACCAGTAATTGACATTATTAAACTGTACGTTGCTGTAATAATTAAGCCAATTATTAAAAAAAACAATCCTTGTTTAGTATTACAATTCATAATCTATCATCTAACCTATTTTATTTCACATATTGAAAAGCCATTCTTAAAATTATTTATAAGTTGGACTATGAAAATATCCATGTACCTATCAGTTCATTAGATGATTCCCATCTGAGTGTAACTACACCATCGCAATCAGTAATTGTATCTCCTTCGCTAATTGTTCCGTATGGGATTATTGCAATACCTGAAGAAACTTCAACATCTCCCCAGCTTAAGCCAGGGGGATATACATATGTTACAAATAATGTACTGTTTTCTTGCTCTACTAAATTTACGTATCTCGATGATTCTACTGCTTCTGGTAACATTCCACTTACATAGACGTATACAGTTGCTGCGATTGCTATCGGAACAATTATTAATACAATTAAAACTGCAACAATTATCAAAACGGTTTTGTCTTTTTTTTGTTCTTGCTCAGGTATCACTAATCCTTCATGTAATGCCATAGTTTTGCCGCAATATGGACATACTCTTGCATCATTTGGAATAGAACGCCCACAAGAATTACAATATCTGGCCATGCGCATCTCATCCAACGTTGAATATAAAAAAATATGATGAGAGAGTTAATATTTTATTAACCCTCAAATTTTTTGTTACAGTAAGGACAAACTCGTGCGTCTTCCGGGATGCCTCTTCCACAATTTGGGCATCTTCTGCTAGGTTCTGTTTTTTCTCCGCCAATTGGTGGGCGTATAACAAGCCAAATTATTATTCCAATTATTCCAAGTAATATTACGAGAATTAGCCATAATACTCCGCTTTTGCCACGTTTTTCTGCATCTTTATACACCCATATTCCTATTAGTATAAATATTACTAACCATATTATTGCGAATATGGCGCACATGGCCAGCCCAAGTCCAAGAAATGCCGCGGCTTCTGGCTGAGTATTATAATAATCATCCCATGGGTTTGTGGCGCTTACGATTGTCGAAAATGTCGCTGCTAGTAACAAGCTTATTAATACAATTATCCATTTTTTTGATATATTCAATTTTCCAACCTCCATAAACACATATCCTTTTCCTTTTTAACTAATTTTTGTTTTTTATAAAAATTATTTCCTTAGTTTCGTCTATAATTATACCTATGGCTAGTCCGCATATTCCTCCAGCCAATAAACCAGTTATTAATCTAACAATATTTGTACTCTCCCATAAACCAAAAAGTTGACCTACACCATCTATACCAATTGGTACTAAACAAATTATTATTGCAAACAAGAATTTTTCATCTAGTTGTATTTTGTAAAAAACCATGAAACCTAGGCCAATTGCAAGTCCTAACCATATGGCTGTGCATCTAGCACAAAAAGGCATTTGGTTTCCGTTAATGAAAAAAGATCGTTCCGCTATCTGATGACACAGTCTATCACCACTGTTATAAATAAAATTCCATGGAAACGACATATTCTCTGTAACATAATCGTTATCAGACACTGCAACAGCACCAGATATGTCTTGGATACTTCCTGCAGGTAACATTAATGGCGCCAAAAACTGTAAAATTACCCATAAAGAAAATATTATGAATAAAACAAAAATGGCGCTTCTAAAAGGTTTTTCCCTTCTTTCCATGTTCAAACTCTTCCACAGATCTTAATATTATTAAGAGTGCAATAATGCTGAGTATAGGTCCTACAAAGAAAAACCCGAAAGAGAATATCCCTAAAATTGAGCATGCTATTGCTACATCGAAATGTTGCTTTTTCAAAATTACTATACCGCCTAATAAAGCAAAAAGAGAAAAAATCCCTATGATCACGGAACATCCTATCATGTAAAAAGGGGAGTTATCCTCGCTTTTATCGTCACCTATCACTTTTTCCATGGTTATATTGTGATGTAGTGTGATAAGAGGCATAACAAGTATTTCATGTGTTTGTGTTCTATAGCCTGTTAAGGTAATTTTCATATTAGCTATGCTTATTGGAACTTTTTCGAACAGGCATGATCCGTTTCTATCTGTTATCTTTGATAACGAACCGATTGTTACGGTAACGTTTTCCAATGATTCGTTGTTATTGGATATATCTATAACTGATAGTTTTACAGCCCCAGTTACTCCAACATCAGCTAAGGCCTTCATAGATGAATCCAAAATAGGGTCAGATAATGCTGCGGTTAACATGCCTAGAATAAAAACCAAAATTAGGAGATAGGCTGCTATCTTTGGCTTGGTTGTTTTTGGCTTGTATATAGGTAATATGGTTTTTCGTGATTCGCCGTGTTCTTCCCAAGAGATTTCATGCGGAGGGGTTGCTTCATGTACGATTTTTTTTATGGAAATTTTTTTGTCAAATCTTGGGGCTTTTGCTCGCCCTTTCATATCCTGTTTCTCACCGTAGAGAAATGTGTATACTGTGTTAAGTATATTTCTATAAATTTTGATAAACAATTTTTTCTAAAAAAAGAAAAATTTGTTTGCATTCAGATTATAACCGTCTACATCATCTTTAAATAATATTTGCTTATTCCGATACACTACTAGAACCTACTTATTTGTATAGGATGGTTATAATAATGACTCGATTTCCAGAAGCCGAGGCACGTTTGCTAAATAAAAAGATATGTATGAAATGCGGCGCATCTAATGCACCAAGGGCAAAAAGGTGTAGGAGATGTAGATCCACTGAGCTTAGACCAAAAGCAAAAGAAGGACGAGGAGTTTCATAATCTCGTTAAACCATTATATTTAAGTTGAGGATATCTATTTCTGTTTTCTAAGGATTGTATGTAGATATGCCGGAAACAAAAATCAAGAAAACTGAGGATTTTAATGAATGGTACAACGAGATAGTTGAGCTTGCAGATTTATGTGATAAAAGATACCCTATAAAGGGTATGAATGTGTGGCGCCCATACGGTTGGAAACTTATGACTCATGTTGATCATATGATACGTGAGGAGATGGATAAAACAGATCATAAGGAGGTTTGCTTCCCACTGCTCATACCTGAGTCTTTGTTCAAAAAAGAAGAGGAGCACATAGAGGGATTCGGTAGCGAAGTATACTGGGTTACACACGCAGGGACAAATGAACTTGAGGAGCGATATCTTCTTAGACCCACTTCCGAGACAGCAATGTACCCAATATTTTCTTTATGGATTAGATCACATGCTGATCTGCCACTGAAGATATACCAGATAGTAAATACTTTTAGATATGAAACAAAACAGACGCGTGCGTTCATAAGAGTTAGAGAGATTCATTTCTTTGAAGCTCACACTTGTCATGTTGATTTCGAGGATGCAGAAAAACAAATACAAGAAGACAAAAACATCGCTGATGCACTATTCAAAAAAATATGCTTACCTTATTTTTTCAGTAAAAGACCTGAATGGGACAAATTTGCTGGTGCCTATTACACAATTAGTATAGATGTTCTTATGCCATCTGGTAGAACACTGCAGCTGGGCTCCATACATCAATACAGGGATAATTTCTCAAAACCATATGAGATTTCTTATGAAGCAGAAGATGGTAAACACAAACATTGTCATCAAACAACATATGGTATGAGTGAGCGCATACTAGGCGCGTTGGTTGGCATACATGGTGACAACAAAGGACTTGTTTTACCACCTACTGTAGCCCCAACGCAGATAGTGATAATACCAATTATTTTTAAGGGTAAAGAAAAAGAGATCATAGGCGCATGCGAAACATTACATAAAAAACTATTACAAGAAAAAATAAGAGCGCACATAGACAAGAGAGATATTACTCCTGGTAATAAATACTATGATTGGGAGTTAAAAGGCGTTCCATTGAGAGTAGAAATTGGTCCTAAGGATATTGAAAAGAAACAGATAGTTATTGTTAGACGGGACACTGGTGAAAAAAAGATGGTTCCGCTAGATACAGCAGTTAAAATCATACAAGAAGAATTTGAGGTTATATCTAAAAAATTGTATGATGCTGCAAAGAAACTTCTTGACGAAAACATGCACAGGGTTAAAACAGTCGAGGAAGCAAAGGACAAGAAAGGTATAGTTGAGTTACCGTGGTGTAGAAACAAGGATTGTGCGCTTGAAATAGAAAATGTTTTAGAGGGAAATACGTTAGGGGAACCAATTGAAAACGTAAAATGCGAGCATCCATGCCCAGTGTGTGGTAAACCTGCTGAGACTTGGATGAGGTTTGCAAGAACATATTAAAAAAATGTTTAGGTGGTTGATGAAGATATGGCAGGAAAGATAACCGGGTTTTTTAGAGAATTTGTGTTAGCGTTTAGCTTGTTGCTGTTTGTTGTTGGATTGTTTTTGATGATGATGGGCGTAATCTGGTATTGGTTTAGAGATTTGCAACTAGGTTTTTATACCGATACTATTAGTCAACTTAAGGATTGGAACGCGTACATACTGGCTTTAGGTTTCATAGCTTTCATATTTGGTGTATGGTATCTATATAGTTACTTCAAAAAAAGGAAATTTGTTTTGGAAGAGCTTAAAACAAATAAGCGGTCAGAGTTGCTTAAAAAACGTGTTGAGCTCGAAGACACAGTTAAACATTTGCCATCAAAATACAAGAAGATGTTGGAAAAAAAGGAAGAAGAATTGAGACTCTAATGTTCTTAGGTTTGTATCCTTTCTTTGTTTGGATGGTGGAAAACCATAACTGAGTTTTATGTTGTTCTTGTAGAACCAAAATATGGTGGTAACATAGGTTCTGTAGCAAGAGCTATGATGAATTTTAATTTCAACAAACTTTATCTTGTAAAACCATGTGTTTTTGATGATGAATGTTACGCCCGTGCTATGCATGCCCATAATATTGTTGACAACGCAAAGATATTCCAATCTTTTGATGACGTTGTTGATGAACTAGATTATCTTGTAGCAACATCTTCTATAGATAGTAAGAGCGATAAAAAGCATCTGAGAAATCCAGTTTTTCTAGAGGATTTTTCTAAAAAAATATTTGATGTTGATGGTAAAATCGGACTTGTTTTCGGCAGGGAAGATTATGGGTTATACAATGAGGAGATAGCAGCATGCGACATAATGGTTAAAATACCAACGAGCGAAGAGTATCTCTCTTTGAATTTGTCTCATGCTGTGGCATTGGTGTTATATTCTTTGTACATACAGAAAATTGTTTCTAAGAAAAAAAGAGCTCTTGGCAAGGTAGAGAAACAGAAATTGTTCGAGTTTTTTTCTGAATTATTGGAAGAAATTAGTTATCCTAAACATAAAAAACAAAAAACTAAGATAATGTTTAGGCGTATTATGGGTCGTGCTATGCCATCTAAATGGGAATATCACACCTTGATGGGTGTTTTTAGTAAAACTTTAGAAAAAATTAAAAAGAACAAGTAAAATTTCTAGATGGTTTCTATGGTGAAATAGACCTTATTCTTTTTCAAAGCAGAGTGTACTTTATCTGCAAACCATACAAGTTCATCTACACCCACAGATTTTTCGCTCCATTCGTAGACAAAATCGTAGTTTCCTTTGGTTGCTTTGAATCCCATGTTCATCAACTGGTTTTTAACCTCTGATGGGGTTGATCCTTCGCTATTGAACATAATTTTTAGATATGTTTTCATCTGTACCACTTCAGTTTTAGAATCGGTTTGAGAGTATTAAATAATTACTATATTTTCTTTGTATTAAGAGAATGGAATAGGCGCAAAACACAGTATAAAAATAATCACCGCCGCTAGACCTAATAATTTTCTTTTTGTGTCCAATGAGTCTATTTCGTTTAGTGGGGGTTGATGTTGTGTACCGATAAGTAACAGAATAAGTATAGCAAACATGAACCAGCCCGTATAAATCATGCCTAAACCAAGCAATAGAAACAAAACAATCCAACTTGCGTATTTGTGTTTTTCTTTGAGAAACGCTCTTGCAATATGTCCGCCATCCAGTTGTCCCACGGGTAAAAGATTCATTGCTGTGACAAACATCCCTACCCAGCCGGCGAAAGCTGTTGGGTGAATAACAGTATCAGCTGGTATAGTAAACAAATTGCTAAACAATTGCAGGCCGAGTGGGAAGTATATCGTTAATTGTTCTCCGCTAGTTATTATTGGAAGTGGATTTTGTTGCATGAAATAAAGTCCTAGTATTGATACAGGTATTGCTACGAGAAATCCGCAGATAGGTCCTGCTATGCCTATGTCTAGTAAGGATTTTCTGTTTGGTATTGGTTCTTTTGTTGAGATAAGTGCACCAAATGTTCCAAGTGTGAAAATTGGTGGTGGCAATGGAATAAAATATGGTAAAGATGCTTCTACGTTATGTTTTTTTGATGCGTAATAGTGTCCCATTTCATGAACACCAAGAATTAGCAGCAGCGGTACTGAAAAGAAGATAAATCCATCTAGAATATATTGTGGCGATAACATCTCAGCCAAATCAGCTCCATAAATTCCCACCCATTGGAAAGAACCAGCCAGTGTTGTTGTAAAGACTGTTGCTATCAGTAGTAGTATATTGATCCATATGGGTTTTTTCTTAATTTTGGGTTTTTTTATAACATATATGACGTGTTCTCCGTGCTCATAACGTAGCATGGGTATGTATCCTTTTTCTGAGAGCGATTGTCTTAAAGAGTCGAATTTTTCTTCTAAAATCATTTCGTCGATTCTGCAGAAAAATATAGCGACATCTGGGCCAGATTTAACGTCATAGACTGGAAAACGTTGGCCTACCTCTCTTTTTAGAAGTTCTACGTCAAATATTGCATCTGTAGTATTTTGTTCAAAACCATAAGGCTCTTCAGGCATTTGCCTGGGGCATATAACATTTGTTTTATAAAACCTTCGTATAAAAATTTTGTTCTATATTACATCAGGTTTATGTATTTCTTTTCTTATGCTATGTAAGTGAAATAAGATGACCGTAAACCTCGTAATCGGTACTCAGTGGGGAGATGAAGGCAAAGGAAAAGTTGTTGACTATTTTGCAAAAGACGCTGATTATGTTGTGCGTTTTCAAGGCGGTAATAATGCAGGTCATACAATAAAAGTTGGTGAAGAAGTTTACAAGCTTCATATAGTCCCATCGGGTGTTATTCAAGGTAAAATTGGTGTTATCGGCAATGGCTGTGTTATAGACCCTGAGGTTTTGATTCATGAGATAGATGAACTGATAAAACGTGGTATAAAACCAAAGATTCTAATTAGCGACAGAGCGAACATCATAATGCCTTATCATAAAATCTTGGATGGTGCAGAGGAGCAATATCTTGGTGATAAAAAGATTGGGACGACAAAGAGAGGTATTGGACCGTGTTACAGTGATAAGGTAGCTCGTAATGGGATAAGAACAATAGACTTGATCAACATGGATGTATTGAGTAAAAAACTTGATGTTATTTTACCAATCAAACAAAAAATTATTGACGCGTACGGGATAGATGATAAACTTAATAAAAAAGAGATCCTCGAAACTTATGTTGGCTTTGGTAAATGGTTGGAGAAATTCATAGCATCAACCCACATCGAGCTAAATAAGGCTATTAAATCTAATCAAAACATTCTTCTCGAAGGTGCTCAAGGGACAATGCTTGATGTTGATTACGGTACCTATCCATATACAACTTCTTCTCATACCATTGCTGGTGGTTCAACAATTGGTGCGGGAATAGGGCCACGGTGCATTGATGATATTATAGGCATCGTAAAGGCATATACAACTCGTGTGGGTGAAGGGCCGTTACCAACTGAGTTACTTGAAGAAACCGGTAAGCATCTCCAACAGAAAGGACATGAGTTTGGAACAACAACGAGTAGACCACGACGATGCGGATGGCTTGATTTGGTTGTAGTAAAACATTCATGCATGATATCAGGTATATCAAAAATTGCGATAACAAAACTGGATGTGTTAGATGGTATAAAAACAGTGAAAATCTGTACAAACTATCTGCTTGATGGAAAAAAGATTGATTTCTTCCCAGCAAATATTGAGGAAGCGAAGAGATGTAAGCCTGTTTACAAAGATTTTAAGGGATGGAGTAAAATAAATACCGGTTCAACTAAACTAGCTGATTTGCCAAAAGAAGCACAACAATATTTAAAGTTTATAGAAAAAGAGATAGATGTACCAATAACCATAGTTTCTGTTGGGCCTGGTAGAACTGAGACTTTGGAGATTTAAGTTATATTAGATTATATTAATTATATTGCGGGCGCTGTCTGTCAAATACTTTGCTTGGTTAACTGGTATTTTTTTGCCACTGAGCGCTTTAACCTCGTTTATGAAAGCTTTTAATGTTGCAATTGCTACCTTGCGATAGCCGTTGTTGATACACCATATAGTACTTCTTAGTTTTGTGATCAGACTTGTTTGTATGCCCTTTTTGAGATTCATGTCCTTGATATCCTGGATTAGTTTTTTAATAGCATCAACAGGACTTAGACCCAAAATAGTGACATCATATGAAGCAGTGTCAGTAGATCCATCTTCATCTGTCACTGTTAGAGTTACTGTGTAGGTCCCATCGTCTACGAAGGTAAACGTTGGGTTTTGCTCCGAGGATGTGCCTAAGCCGCCGAAATCCCAGCTCCAGGAAACGATATTGTCAGGATATGATGCGGAAAGATCAGTGAATTGAATTGGCGACCCTTTATCTTGTTGCTCAGGACTCCAACTAAAAGCTGCTGTAGGAGCTAAATCCAAAACAGTAATAACATATGAGACAACGCCAGTAGAGCCAGCATCATCAGTAACAGTAAGAGTTACCGTATAATCATCATTATCTGCGAAAGTAAAGGTTGGGTTCTGATCAGATGATATGCCTAAGCCATCAAAATCCCAAGTCCAAGAAACAATATCACTGGACCGCGAAGCAGAAAGATCAGTAAATTGAATAGATGATCCCTCATTTTGCTGATTTGGATTCCAACTAAAATCTGCAACAGGTAGCTCAAGAACTTCTTTGACTTCCCCACTTATCCTTACATTAAAAACCTGCCACCAATAACCATAACTTCCAAAATCACGGAAATGGAATTTAATCATTACTTCTGAATAACCAGCGGCAATATTCGTTATATCAATTGTTACAACACATTGGCTTAAAGTGCCAGGTAAATAGGTGGCTACATTATTCCAGCTAACGCTACCATCATTTGAAACATATACGTCGCCCTGATCAGTATAGGTACCCTTACCACCATTGAAATTGTGATAGTACTCCAAAATCACACTTGTAAGTTTCGAACAGTCGACAATCGGTGATATCAACTGTTCATCCATAACAACTGATGATCCTGCACTTCTGTCATCACAAAAAACACCAAACCCCCCCTCCAGATATGTCCACGTATCTGCTGTGTTACCACCATTTATTATGGTCCAATCGCCAGGGAGACCTTGCGTAAGATCGACATAATATATTGAGGATGTCTCTGCCATTACAGAGACGGACGCTAAGATTAAAACCAGTATTATTACAGCCTCTTTTTTTAAATTAAGGTGAAGTATTTTCACGTCTCACCACCCCATCCAAATATATCTAAGTATTATTTTGTAGCTATTATTATAAAAATATTTCCTGTAAAAATAGCAAAATGTAAAAAAACCAGATACAAATATGGTTTTTATACTGTTTTTTTCACAGCCAACGCAGTGTTAATCCATCTGAGATACGAATTGCAAGCTGCCCTCAAGGAACTAATATCATCAGATTCTATCTCCAAAGACAACTTTTTTTTAGAAACAGATATATTAACATCAGTCTTAGGCATCTTGTTATTAACCTCAGGATTCAAGGACTCTAACACAATCTTTGCTTCTTCTTCAGAGTCAAACACAAATTCAAAAGACGCTTTTTTCATAAAAACCATTAAAGGGTTTTTTTATTTCGATTTTATACGCTTAGCAACAGTTGGTCTCTCTTTGTAAAAAATCTTACTACCACAATATGGACATTGCATACCTATGTTTTTCACGTCGAACTTGACACTCTTTTTACAAAGACCGCATTTGTAGCCGCTCATTGCTTTTCATCACCCTTTTCTTCTTCGCGTTCTTTGATTATCTCTGGTACCATCTCGCCTCTTAATATTTTTTCTATGTTTTGACCAGGCTCTGTCCTAGGCTGATAAGCGCCACCAGCAAATGTTACACCGCATTTTTTACACCGCCATATACTAGTACCTAGTCTTTTCACTGTTTTATGGCCGCATCTGGGGCAGTAATGTTTTGCCTTCTCGATTACCTCAACGTTCTTAATCCTAGTTTTTACTCTAACACCGTATCTGGCCTGAAAACGACCTACTGAGCCTACTTTTTTTGTTCTCTTTGACATTTTACTTCCCTACGCTCTTGTGTAATATCTTCCTGAGTTCTTTCCCGTTATCTATGGAGGCTTTAATAACTTTTTTTATCTCCTCCTTGGTGAAACTGCCGTTAAGCCCCTTTTGCATAGCTCGTATATGTCCGTTTTTATCTGTTGCAACAGTTAATCTAGCATCTGCTATCTCCTCTTCATCAAGAGACGGGTCAAAGACTACTACGTCGTTGAACTTAACAGATGTACAAGAAATAGGTGGATCCCTCAGTGGAAGTGGGTGATCTTCTCCCAGTTCAAAACGTTTAGCTGGTACCTTAGCTGTAAACAATGCAGCTAGAGCAGCGAGCGAGGCTGCATCAAAAAGGTTACCATCGTAATCGAGTATATGTATATCAATGAAGATGACCCAGACTTTTCCCTTGTTTTCCTTATCTGCTGGCTCTATACACAGTTTTTCAACGTCTATAATCTGAGATTCACGTATACCCCTGTCAACAACCCTGGCTAGCTCTATAGCATCTTTTTGTGGTGGGCCAGATTCAAAATCAGGTGATGCCATTGGTATAAACTCAGCCGCTGTAGTCAAAACACCAGAGTTAGGCGAATCAAGATATGGTTCACCGACATCCATCTTTATACCAACAATAACCTGGGTATTGCCTATTTTAACCTTAGCTGAACCCTCAGCTCTGGAAACAACATCTGTTTCAATCTCAATTTTTCTGTATTCGTCGAATTTCCTGCCATCTGCTCTCTTACCTTGCTCAGCAAGTTTAGAAAGATAATCACGTTTCAAAGAAGCTACAACTGGCATAATTATTCTACCTCCAAGACAGATTTGTATTTATCTTCAATTGCTTTCTTCTGTATATCAGACACTACATGACAGCCCTTAATCGCTAGATCAAAAGCCTCATCAAACTCTTCTAATGTTAGATGACCATCCATCTGCAGAAGCAGTATCTCGCCTGTACGCGGTGAAATAGCAACAGGTAAATCAGCATCACCAAAGTTATCCTCCTCCTTACCAAGGTCAAGGACAACTTTGCCGTCTATCTTACCAGCAGCACAGGCCACAGGTATGTCCTTCATCGGTATACCAGCATCAGCTAGTGCCACACCCGCTGCAGTAAGACCAGCGCATCTTGTACCAGCCTCAGCATCTAAAACCTCGATGCTTACATCAATGGATGCTCTGGGAAACTTTTCAGTTAAAATCACTTTTTCTAAAGCCTCAGATATAACCTTTGATATCTCAACGCTTCTCCTGTCAGGCCCCGGCCTCTTACGGTCTTCGACACTGAAAGCAGCCATGTTGTATCTGGCGTTAACAATAGCTCTCAGCGGGTTCTGCGTATGCCTTGGTAAAGCTTCTCTAGGCCCGTATACAGCTGCGAGAACCTTATTGCCACCCCATTCAAGGTAACAAGATCCCTCAGCTCTATGTAAAACTCCTGCTTCAATTTTGATTTTTCTAAGTTCATCCGGTTTTCTGCCGTCTAATCTTTTTCCTTTGCTATCTATCAATTTAACATCTGATTTCGAACTCATATTTATCGAACATCCTTTGCATCTTTCTTTAAGAAAGCCTCAATTCTGTTTGTAAGCCCATAGCTTAGGGCTTCATCCTCAATTTTCTTTATCGTTTGAAGTACTTTTTCTATACCTTCGTTATCGCCATCTATCCATATTCTTCCGTTTTGACCAACGAAAATACGAGACCTAGTATATTTCTTTAGGAGAGCTATCATCGAGCCTTTCTTACCAATGATCCTTGGTACTTTAGAAGGTTCGACGTTGATTATCTGTCCTCCATTTATCTTATACAAGTTACGATCGTTCAATGTGACCTGTATTTTCTTTGTTACATCAACTTGAAGAATCTTGGCCATTATGGAATCACCATGGTTTAAATATTTTTCTGTCTCGCCGAATTCTATATCCCAAGGCACCTCTGTTACATGCAGCAACGCAGGGTAAGGTGCATTTATATCAACTAGCCAACCAGATGATAACGCCTCTTCGACTATACCTATAACAAAATCGCCCTCGATTGGATCATAACGACCTTTCAGGGGTATCACGTTAATATACTCGGAGCTTTTGCTTAATACACCAATTCTTTCAGCGTATATTTTGCCGTTTTCAATAAAAGTACCATGGCCTGCTTTGTTTTTATGTATATCGCCGAGAAGTTGACTTGGAATGACTACTTCGCGTTTTTCTTCGGACATAAAATAATAACACCTTTTTAATCTTATTTTAGAATCTTTGTAGAAACATTACCTTTGGTAACTTCATTTAATCTATCATAAAAATCTGTTTGCATGCCAGCTGCGAGTCTGACGATGCCAATCCATGATCCATCAGATTGCCAATCCTCTCGCTCAAGTACACCAAAATTACGAGCAACGCCATAAGCCCTACCAGTGAACTGGGCCGGGATTTTAACAGAAATTCTGACCTGCTCAATTGAGATTGGAATGAGAGGCCTCAAAGCATCAATAACTACCTTAACCTGCTCATTTACTGATTTAAATGGATCAATATGAACACCTGCTTGCTCCATTGCCAACTCAATTCTCTGGCGTGGATGAGGCGACTTCGTCTTTGGGTCCATAGCATTTCTGACAATGATATCGATAATCCTATTCCTTTTGTTCTTCTGCATCCTGTGACGCTGGTCGGTAGTGAGTTGAATATCGCCTTTGAGAATAATCATCTTAGCGACTTCTTCTATATTATCGGTACCAAAACTTTTCTTCAGTGCCTCAGCAGAAGCATGTGAACCTTTCTTTGAATCTTTAAAAATGGCGTCAATGGCAAGGTTCTTTAAAATGTTTACATCTTTACCATCGATTAAATCAGATGCTGCATCAGGGTCAACTAACACCTCAAAGTGCTCTTCACCCTTTTTCAATCTAGCAATAACCGCCTCATCAAGACTAACCAACTCTATTTTCCCCCAAGAGCCTTGGCCACATAATTTTTAGTGTCATTAGGTGACAAAATATGAAACTTAAAAGATTTGTCAACAACCCCTATCTCAGTGGCATCAGAACTAAGTTTACCTTCGGTACCCTTATTGAGAGCTTTTATACCAGTATCAACAGCTTCTTCCATTGATACATCCTCTTTATAGTACTTCTCGAAGTAATCAACAGCACCGTTACGCCCTACTCCCTCACTACTGGCCTTATACTCCATATAAGCACCAGATGGGTCAGTAGAAAACAAACGTGCGCCAGTTTCGTCAACACCAGCTATCAATAAAGCTGTGCCAAATGGCCTTACACCACCGTACTGGGTGTAAGTCTGTTTAAAATCACAGATACGTTTTACAAGTGTCTTAATTTGAATCTTCTCATCATAAGTTATCTCATTAATCTGAGCATCTATACGAGCGCGATCAATCAGAGCCCTAGCATCAGCGACAAGACCAGACGTAGCGCAACCTATGTGGTTATCTATCTCAAAAATCTTCTCTATAGACTCAGGCTCAACTAAACGAGAAGTAATGCGCTTATCAACAATTAAAACCACGCCAGTCTTATATTTAAGTCCAACGGTAGTGGTTCCTCTTTTTACAGCTTCTCTAGCATATTCTACTTGAAACAGTCTTCCATCTGGAGAAAAGACAGTGATAGCTCTATCATACGCCATATTTGCGGGTTGCATTTATACAGTCACCTCTTATTATCTAATAAATTTTTATTATAACAATTTCTAATTTTTAAGTCAGAATACAATTACTATCTATATAGTTTGTGTTATCTGATCTTTTCCTTATCTATTATACTCCTTTTCTGTCGCCCCATATCATTTTATGAATCTGCAAACCTAGTTTAACGTTTAGTTTATCATCTAATATCCACTCCGCTAAAAGTTTAGGATTAGTGCCATAGACTGGTTGAAAAAAAACAGGACAAGCAGCTTCATATTTGCTAATTATTTTTTTAGCATACTCGTAATCTTTTTTATTTCCTATAACAAACTTCAACTGATCTTCTTTGCAGAGTTTTTTTATGTTTCCGATGTTCATTTTTTCGTGCATATCGGATGAGGGGCATTTAATATCAAGAGATATCATCAAAGATTTTTTACCACAAATTTTTCCTAAATCTACGCTGCCATTTGTCTCCAAACAAACATTATATTTATTTTTTATGAGAACATCTATCAGAGATGTTGTATCATTTTGTATTAACGGCTCGCCACCAGTTAAACAAACATATTTACATTTATATTTAATAATACTTTTGATTATTTTTTCTATGCTCATCTCTTCTCCATCAGAGTATGCATATTTTGTGTCACAGAAACTACAACGTAAATTACAGCCCGTGGTTCTAATGAAAATACTTGGTAAACCGGACCAACTGCCTTCACCCTGTATAGAATAAAAAATTTCGTTTATCTTCATTTGCTCAACTTACATCAAAAGAGTTCAATTAAAATATTTTTCTACATAAAAAACTAAATTTTTTTTATCTTCTAGTCTTCATTGACTCTATTATTTCTCTCCCGAAGGGAGTGAGCCCATAGAGTTTTATGTCTTTTCCACTGTTTTTCATCTCAACTATCTCAAGACTTATAAGTGATTCATCCTGCTTGTACCTGGACTCCATGCCGCGTATTGCACCGATTACGTTAGATGGAGTAGTTTTAACGTGATAAGCAATCTCAGAAGTATAACTACAACTAGGACTTATATCAAAAAGATATTCCGCTATTTTCTTCCTGATATTGCTTCTCCTCAGCGCTCTCATCGCTAAGGGGACTTTAATATCTGGAGAAGTCTGAATTTTATCGTCTTCTCGTTGCATCCCATCCACTAGCTTTCCAACAAGAGATGCTATTCCACATTTATAAATCATTCGCTCGGTGAATAACTACCTGCATATGCAAGTGCATATGCATGTATGACTTAGAAAAATTATGTAAACGATTTTTTTTTTAGTTAAATTAAAATTTTTTTAGTTTAAATGGTGAAATTATACTCAAGTGGGCCTGTTGAGATTTGAACTCAAGTCTATGGCTCCCGAAGCCACAAGGATACCAAGCTACCCCACAGGCCCAAGATTAAACTACGTATCAAAATCTATGTTTATGTAAAAGATGTTTTTGGTAAAAAAAAGTTTGTTTATTTTATTTTTTTAAGCAATTCGTTGAACTCTGAGTATTTATCTGCAAGTATTTTTGCTGATTCTTTTAATGCATCCTTTGCGCTTATTGATCCATCTGTTTCAAAGTGAAACAAAAACTTGTTTTCATCGTTGCTAATAGTTATTGCATTGTTCTCGCATGCCTCCATGCATGATTTGCATGTTGTGCATTTTTCTATGTCAGTAACCACTAGTTTGTTGTTTTTTATCTCCAAGATTTTTTTCGGGCAAGCATCTACACATTGTTTACACAGATTACAATTTTTTTGGTTGATTTCAACAACCGGATAATATTTGTATGCTGGTGCTTGAACACATTGCCATTTTGCGTGGTCTTTTCCACGTCCAAGAACAGCCTCTACCTCCAATATTAAACGTTGTTCACCATATAGTTCCACTATGGGAATCTTATCTTCTTTTATAGCCCAGCTTTTTTCCTCTGGCTGAAGGTCACCAGAGTAGACGACGCCTTTTCCCTCTTTACTGAGAGTGTATCTTACTGTGCAGTTCGGGCATCCTTTCCCGCTGCAAACGCACTCATTCTTAAATTTTAACAGACTAAGATCAGTTGGAATAGGTATCATGCCAAGACGATGGGATATTATTTCATCAAAAAGCGGGCTTGTGTTATCATATATAACAACATCATCTACAGCAAGTTTTGGTAGCTCTGAGAGCATTATTCTTCTGAGTGTATTGACAAAATAGGGTTTTGTGTCCTCAATTTTTAAAACAGCTTTTTTAGGTTTTAATTCCTTAACCTCGATTTTCATTGTTGTCACCTAAACCCTTCTACCACGTCTGCCGCCTTTTTTCCTGCAGCCGTCATGTGGTATTGGAGTAACATCCTCTATTTTGCCTATCTTTAAACCACTTCTTACAAGTGAACGTATTGCAGCCTGGGCACCACGACCTGGTGTAGTCGGTTTATTTCCTCCCTGGCCTCTAACTCTGACATTTACAGTATCTATCCCTTTCTCCATAGCGGCCTCTGCGACTATCTGTGCAATCTTCATAGCATTATAAGGTGAACCTTCATCCTTAGCAGATTTTGTGACCATCCCGCCAGAACAACGTGCTATTGTCTCAGCACCTGTTGAATCTGTGATTGTTATAATTACGTTGTTGAAAGATGCAAAAATATGTGCAACGCCTATTCTACTCATTTTGTTTTTCTCCTTCTTTAACCTCTGGTTTATTCTCTACCACGGTTTTTTCTTCTTTTATTTCATCTGGTTTGTTAACTACTTTTTCCGGTTGAGTTTTTTCTGCGGGCTGTTCAGCTTTTTGTTCTTTTGGTTTCTCAGATGGTACCTCTTTTCGGATTGGTGCAGATTTAAAATCAGCTTTTGGTCTAGCCGGATGTGTAGCGTCATTCATTGGTGAACTAACGAGATAAGTAATGTTTCCTTCTTCCTCTTTTGTAACCATATAACTTGGAACAGTTACTTTTCTGCCATCTATAGCAATATGGCCATGTGAGATGAGTTGTCGAGCCTGAGTCGGCGTGCTAGCAAAACCTTTTAGATATGCGATAGTCTGAAGCCTTCTAGACAATATTGATTCCGTGTTTAAAGCTAGTACATCATCTAAAGTTGGGTTAGGTGCTAATATATTCAGCCTTGTTAAACTCGTTAAAAGCTGTTCGCTCTCTTTTTTTGTCTGAGAGTCGCCACCTCTAATTTTTGCTAGTAATTCCCTGGCTTGGTTACGATATCTCTTAAGGGCAGTTTGGGCCTTCCAAATCTCTCTCTTGTTTTTCAAACCGTATTTCTGAACTAGCTCTTTCTCAGCCTGTATACGCTCCGCCTGCCAAGGATGACTTGGAGTCTCATATCTTTTTCTAGAAAACTTTGGTTTACCCATAAAAATCACTCTTTACCTTTTTCTTTATCCTTATCTTTGGCTGCAGCTTCTTTAATTATTTTTCTGGATACGCCCATCGCCAAACCGATTCGACCGTGAGCTCTGGTACGCTGTCCTCTTACAGGAAGACCTGCCTCATGTCTCACACCTTTGTATGATCTTATCTTTTTCATTATGTTTATTTCTTCTCTCAATCGAGTATCGATATCTACACCTATGAGATGTAAGTCTGCCCCGGTCTCGTAATCCTTACGATGATTAAGCATCCACTTTGGTCCAAGTTTGTTTATATTCCCAAGGACCTCTTTGATTTTTTCTACCTGATCATCTTTTAAGTCCCCGATCTTTGCCATTCTGTCAAGACCTGCTAAATCAGCGACCATGGTACTCATATGCAAACCTACGCCTTTTACTGTAGCCAAACCATGAATAAGTGACTTTTCACCGTTAATATCTGTGTTGGCAATTCTTACTATATATTTGAAATCAGGCCCTCTCTTTGGTAACTCTTTTTTAATCTCTGGTTTTCCTTGTTTGCCCTTTTTCTCCTGCGTGCCATCTTTTTGTTTCATTTTTTCTTTGGCAGGTTCTTGCGGCTTTGCTTCTTCTTTTATATCCTTTGGTGTTTCCTTAGTTTGAACCTCTGTTTGTGGCTTTTCTACTTCTTCGTCTTTAACTTCTTCAGGCATCTTTTCATCTGGTTTTGATGTATCGTCCAAGTTAATACCTCAGTATATTGTAATATCAATTACTCCCTATCATCATAAGAAAGTATTTGCCATTAATAAAGGAAGTTATATTTAAGCGTTAGGTACACTCAAATTTTACGTTAAAAACATATAAATGCCCTAGAATGTTCTCAATCCAACTTTATTAGTAACTCCGACGCCAGGAATCCTTAGTCTCTTTTCTATGATATCAACAATTTCAGAAAGTACTGCAGTAAAAAGTAAATAAATTAAAGCCACGACGATGAAAGTTTCAAAGTATCTAGATGAATGTGACGCAATATCTTTTGCTTGAAACGTTAGATCTCTTACTTGGATATAGACAACGATTGAAGTATATTTTAAAAGATAGATTAATTCATTTGACCAAGCAGGAATTGAAATACGTAATGCTTGGGGAAGGATGATGGTGCGTATTGATTGAAACTTAGTCATTCCAAGAGTTCGTCCTGCAACCATCTGATTTGATGGTATGGCTTGAATTGAGCCTCTAAGATATTCAGCTTGGTATGCTCCACTGTTTAGAGACAATCCTATCATCGCTGCTTGTATGGGTGAAAAAATAATGCCAATGGCAGGTAGACCATAATAAATGATAAATAATTGTACGAGGAGAGGCGTCCCTCGAAAAACTTCAAGATATGCTGTGCAAAAATATGAAATTAATTTGTGTCCATATACTCTTCCCAGAGCAAATAATAAGCCCAGAGCAAAACCTACTGATATCGCGAAAAATGTAAGTAGAAGAGTTACGGGTACCCCTTCAAGGAGTTCCGGTAATGATTTCAAAAGAAATTCAAGGAATCCTGAGTTTTCCGTTTTTCATCACTCCTGTCCATATAATGTTGAGGTTTTTCCAAGGAATTCTTTGGTTCTCTCCATTTTTGGGTGTTGGAACATTTGATTAGGCGTACCACTTTCGATAATCTTTCCGCCTTCCATAAAAATAATTTCATCAGCAACATTTCGTGCAAAACCCATCTCATGGGTGACTACCAGCATTGCAACTTTTCCCGCAAGGACCTTCATGACATCAAGTACATCACCTATCAATTCAGGATCAAGTGCTGATGTGGGTTCGTCAAACAAGATAATATCGGGATCCATGGCTAAAGCGCGTGCGATTCCAACCCTCTGTTTCTGTCCGCCAGAGAGTTGCGCTGGATGTTGGCTTGCCTGTTTCTCCAAACCAACTCTTTTCAATTCTTGCAATGCTCTTTCACGAGCCTCTTCTTTATCAATTTTTTTAACTTTTTCAAGTCCTATACTAACATTTCGGAGTGCAGTCAGATGATTAAAGAGATTGAAATCTTGAAAAACAAAACCAATCTTTTGACGAATCCTATTGATATCTACAGATGGGTTTGTTAGTTCCTCTCCATCGAGCCATACTTCTCCTTTATCTGGAGGGTCTAGTTGATTTATGCATTTAAGAAGAGTGCTTTTTCCTGTCCCACTTGCTCCAATGATTACCTTTGTCTCAGCTTTGTCTACATTGAATGAAATTCCCTTTAAAATCTCACAAGCACCATACGATTTGTGGATATCTTTTACTTCCAACATGTGCATAGTTTTTCTTCTCCTTTTATCTTGCAGTGGTCATCTCATAACCAGAAATTCTAAATCTTTTTTCAAGATAATTCAAACCCCTGTTTATTGAAAATACGAGGACAAAATATAAGAATGCAATAAATAAAAGAACATACAAAATCGCATCAGGGTTCATTGAAGTTATAGCATCTCCTCGTGCCATCAACTCAACAACGCCTATACTGAATGCTATCGAAGTATCTTTTAAAAGAATTGTAAACTCGTTTGACCATCCTGGAATTGATAATCTAAGTACTTGAGGCAAAATAATATGATAAATTGTTTTGGATTTTGTCATACCTAACGATATCGCTGCTGTTTTTTGTCCCTCAGGGATTGCAAGTATTGCGCTTCGATAAATTTGAATTTGATACGCAGTGCTATGTAATACTAAGCCGATAATAGCTGCAAAAAATGCCTTTATATGGATGCCTTGCTGGCTTAAACCAAAATATAACAGAAAAAATATAACAAGTAGCGGCAATCCCCGAAAAATTTTTTCATATAAATAAATAAGAAAAGGGATAGGCTGTCTTGTGTAACATCGCCCCATAGCCAATAGTATCCCAAACAATGTTGCTAATGCAACACTGATTATGGTTAGTACTATCGTGGTGATAAGCCCTTCAATTAGGAAAGGAATATTATTGATTATACTATCGATCCACAACAGGACCACATCATTCTTCGATCATCCATTCCTGTTCAAAGTATTTCGTTTTTAAATCTGTGATATACTGAGTTCCTTCCAACTGTTCTAAACCCGCATTCAATACATTTAGAATGGTTGTATTTCCTTTTTGTACTGCAAAACCAAATTGTTCATTTGTGGTAATTGTCATCGTTATGCTCTTACCATTTTTTCCATTAAACCAATCTGCAACTGGCTTGTCAATAACAACAGCTTGTATTCGATCACTATCTAAATCAGACACAGCACCAGTATATAGAACATATGGCTCATATTGAGTTTCACTGATAATTCCTGTGTCTATGAGGTTTTCTTGTATCCATATTTCTCCTGTTGTATATCGTTGAGCACCCACTTTTTGCAATGCTCCAAAATCATCGGTTGAATTGATGGTTAAATTAGGATTGTTGTTAAGGTTAACTAACACAGATTGGTTAGAATCGAAATAAGGGATAGTAAAATCCATTACTTTGCTTCGATTCACGGTGATCGTATATCCTGCAGCAATTACATCGATTGATTTACTGGTTAATGCAGTTTCAAGAGAGTCGAAATCCATATTACGTACTTCAACTTCATAGCCCGCATCAGTGAGTATTTTTGTTACTAATTCAATGTCGTATCCTACTATAGTTGTATTTTGATAGAATTCAAAAGGCGGAAAATAAGCATTTGTTCCAACAATAATTTTGTTTTCGTTTTCTTCTTCCATACATCCTGACAAAGCAACAGATATCGACACCATTGCTATTATCAAAACCATTGATATTGCTTTCATTTCTTTTCTCATAAATTTTCCTCCCACTTTTGATAAACATATGTTTTGACTATTATTTAAGTTTTTTAGTTTTATGAAAAAATTAGATTGATGCTACTTTTTTATACGCTATCGTAATTCATATATTCGATTCAGTGGAGTAATTTGTTATGTCAGAATCTAAGTTTACGAAAATAGAAGAAGTAATCGATGGAAAGAAAACTGGTAAAACAATACATATTCGTGGTTGGATATATAGAACCAGAAGTAGCGGAAACATCGTTTTCACCGTAATAAGAGATGTAACAGGAATTCTGCAGGCTACTGTAAAAAAGGGCAATCTTTCTGATAAAGAGTTTGTTGATGCAGAAAAAGCTTTGATAGAATCATCCATAGAAGTCGAAGGTGTTGTAAAGGAAGATAAACGTGCGCCTGGTGGTTACGAACTTCAGGTGGCAGGTTTTCATGTTGTAAATTTTGCTGAGCCTTTCCCAATCGTGAAAGATCAAAGCCCTGAGTTTTTACTTGACCAAAGGCACCTCTGGATTAGGTCGCAACAGCTTTCATCGGTTTTAAAGATTAGATCGACTGTTGTTGGCGCTATACATAAATTTTTCAGGAACCATGGTTTCTACGAGTTTGATGCACCTGTTTTACAACCAAGTCAGTGTGAGGGTGGTTCAACTCTTTTTGAGGTCAAGTATTACGAAAACAAAACCTATCTCTCGCAGTCTTGGCAGCTTTATGCAGAGGCAGCAGTATTTTCTCTTGAAAAAATCTACAACATGGGGCCAACATTTCGTGCAGAGAAATCAAAAACTTCCAGGCATCTCTCAGAGTTTTGGATGGCTGAGATGGAAGCCGCTTGGATGGATCTAAATGATGTTTCACAGATAGCAAAGGATGAAGTAAAATTCATTTTAGATGAGGTTTTAAAAAATAATCAGCGCGAACTTAGCATACTTGGTCAGGACGTAAAGAAACTACAGCGTATAGCAGAATCAGAGTTCCAAACAATCACCTACACAGAGGCAATAAAAATACTAAATGAAAAAGAAAACATGGGTTTAGACTGGGGCAAGGATCTACGAACCATTGAGGAAGATAAACTCATGAATCATTTTACAACACCCGTAGTTGTAACAAATTACCCGGTTGATATAATGGCTTTTTACAAACCACGTGATCCAAAGGATCCTAAAACAGCACTCTGCTTTGACATGATAGCACCTGAGGGATACGGTGAGATAGTTGGTGGTTCACAGCGTAGCCTTGACATAGAGGATATGAAAAAAAGGCTAGAGGATGCAGGTGAAAAAGTTGAGAACTACGAATGGTATTTTGATCTTCGGAGATACGGTTCAGTACCGCACTCAGGCTACGGCTTGGGTGTTGAACGACTAGTTGCTTGGATATGCAAACTAGAGAACATTAAGGATGCCATTCCTTTCCCGAGAACAATATTGCGTTTTAAACCTTGATAAGGTTTTTTTATGAAATCAAGAGTTCATGTGATCATATCAGGGCGAGTTCAAGGGGTATGGTTCAGAGCAAGTACTAGAGATAAAGCTCAGCAACTCGGTTTAAAAGGTTGGGTTAAAAATACGCGTGATGGTAATGTAGAGGCAGTCTTTGATGGGGAAGAAAAACTAGTAAAAAAAATGATAGAATGGTGTTATCATGGCCCACCTTTAGCAGAAGTTGAAAACGTAGAAGCTAAAAAAGAACAATCATCTGATGATTTCGATGATTTTTACATTAAACACTAAAAATACTATTCTTCTTTTGTTTCTTTTTCTTCTTTTTTCTTAATCTTTTTCTCTTTCTTTTTTTCTTTTTCTTCTTCTTTCTTTTCTTTCTCTTCAGCTTTTTTTTCTTGATGTTGTTTCTCTCTGACCATGCCACCCTGGAGAATACGAATTCTTGATTTCATCCCGTTGATCCTTTCTTCTACAAGCTTCCTTTTTATTGTAAAATCAGCTTTTGTAATCTTTCTACTATCACATTTTAGCTGTAGATCTGTGATTCTCATTTCTTCTTTTTCGATTCTTCTTTCCAGCTTAGCAATATTTTTCTCCAATCTCTCGATGAAACCCATGTTATTTGCCCCACAATTCTTTTCTATGTGCCTCAAGGGTATTGTTGTCTTTACCTAAATATTCTGCGAAAGTTTTTACCCTTTTGCTGCCTTTTTCGTATGGCTGGGGAAAAACCTCTTTATATTTTAGATCCCTGAGTAAATGATGATCGAGGATAACATCGCATCTAGTATTTTCTATTATCTCTACAAGGTTATCAGATGCATCCTGTAGATTTTTCGTACTAAACTTCCAACCTAGAAAGATAGTTGGTGGTCCATCCATGATGAGCAGATCAGGTTTCTGTTCAATTATGTATTCCTTGGCGTCTTTTGTTACAGGGCCTTGGACATCTGATGAATGCAAAATTCTTTTTTCACCGTCATCAACCGTTGTCATTAGTACGTATCCTAGTGCAACTTTTTCAGGTCCATGGAAAAATGGTGGAGAAAAAACGATCTGTGTATTGCCAATTTTATGTTGTGAGTGATCGCAGTATCTTAAATCGCAGATATTTCCCACGATTTTTTTGAATTCAGTTCCTCGTTCCTTTTGAGATTTGTTAATGTTTGTTGATATATCTTTAGCAAAAACTTTTTTGTTTTTGTAAAAGTTTCCCTCAGGATCATAGTGATCAAAATGATAATGGGATATGACCAAGATGTCTGATTTTTCTGCTATTTCTTCTATTTTCTTTTTTGTCGTGTAAAGTGCATCTAGCTCTTTTTGAGCTGGTGGCAGGCTGTATCGGTTAGGTCCAAGTGCTGCTGATGGGTCGATGAAAATTTTGCAGTCTCTGGTTTCAATGTATGTAGCCATTGATCTTACGCCAAGTGAGTCTGATGCAACTGGTATAATTTTCATGATTTACTTTGCTGTGAATATTTGAGTGTAATAAAAACGTATCCTATGGTAGTGACGGAGTTAATCTAGAAAAATTTGGCCTGCTCAAGTTTTATTTCGCCACTATTTGGGTATAGAGTTATTGATTCTTCGCACCTGTCGCAGTATAGCTCTATGATTAAGACTGAATCAAGTCTTTTTATTGGTATATATTTCATCAATTCCCCGCATTTTGGGCATTTTTGTTGAATCATTATTTTTTACCAATAATATTTATGTAGCTTTTAATATATAAATATTACTGATAATTAAGTTGCCAGTTTATTAACAACTAAAATATTCCTAAAATCATCGTTCAAAAATAACCTTACCATCATAAAAAATTTTGAAAACTCTATGATAAGGTATCATAGCATCAACCGTATGCATAAATGATCTCTCAAGCGCTACGATATCACCACCAGAAATAATTTTAGTATCGTTAGGTGCCCCTCTATGAACATACCAAATCTCAGCTTTCCCTAAATCAAAACCTTCTCTCCATTTCAAACCATTCAAAATATCTCTGGGGCTAGGCATATCTACAAAAATTCTCCACTAATATTCTTCAAAACCATAATCATATGTTTTTTACCATCGCCCTCAACTATAGACTCGTGGCCAGGATACAGATTAATCACATCAAGTTTAGCCAGACGCTCTATAGATTGTTTCAAAAGATGCTTGTCGCCACCGGGAAAATCATATCTGCCAAACCAACCATCTGAAAAAACAGTGTCACCAGAAATCAAAGTCTTACTTTCTTTACTATACAAACACATACTGCCTGGAGTGTGACCAGGTGTATGCAGAACCTCGAATTTTTCATCGCCAACAACAATAACATCTCCATCATTTACTTTCACATCAACTGGTATCTTAGGCATCACACCACCAAGCATCTTCGCAAAATCACTTTTTCCTCGTTCTATCTTGTAGGATGCCTCTTTATGTGCAATGATGCCGGCATTATTTTCTGTAATCTCAAACAATTTTCTGACCCCGCCGCAATGGTCGAAATGCTCATGTGTGATAACAATTTGTTTTATGGAAACCGGATCAACTAATTTTTTGATCTCTCTAACAACCATCTCATTGTTCAAACCTGTCCCACAATCTATAATAGTCGGTTTCTCGCCAGTTATGACATAAATATTTGAATCAAAATTATGACCATATATACAATTAACATGCATGTATCCAAATAATACAAGCAGATAAAATAAACCTTCTTATTTTCACAACAGCGGCTCATTTAAAAAATCTAGAGGAGTTAAAAACAAAAAACGTCATCTCTCCAGTCGTACTACTGTTACCATCCTCGTCGTAAACCTTTGCTTCAATAGTCTGTTTCATAAACGCCTTTTCATCCCATTTCATCTTATAGGGTTCCTGGGTAACTGTATCCCTAAGTTTACCATTTACATAAAACTCGGCTTTGCTAACTCTCTTGTCATCTATATCTAGACTAAAAGGACCAAAAACTACTGGTTTGAAGAAAGGCAATATCTTCTTGTTTCTAACATAAATGAAACTCTCAAATTTCACAAGTTTATACTTTAACGCCAAAAATAATGACACTGCAAATGCTATGATCGCTCCACCAATTAGCATCACCCACATCCATGAGAATTTTATTCCTTCTTCGCTGGTTGAATATGTCACAAAATTGTAATAAGCATAGTCACCAACGCTGTTGCCATTTTGATCTTTTACAAGTATATCAAGCCTATAATTATCGCTCTTTAGGCTACTGGGGGGAGTAAATCTAAAAGTCTTGTTATCATCTGTAATCAAAACCAGAGTACTGTCACTTGTACCAATTCCTTCCATTGAGGTGGTGTTGTAAAAATCTACATATACAATCTCAACTTCACTGTTATATGAGATTGTTATATTTGGGCTATCTCTATCAATAGTACTATGAGACACAGGATTAAAAACAGCATGACTTAGAGCAGGGGCTGGAGTAATATCACTATATATTAATTGATATTCTACTTCAGGGTCATCTAAAACATACGCCTTGTTATTTTTCCTCCAAAACCGATCTGAATTTAGAGATACATCATCTTTTTTCACTGCAAATTGTGCAGCCTTAGGATATTTATCTTCTACATCAAAAAAGATCCAGCCGTTTGTCTTCTGAACACTTACTTTAACAGTTGCGCTATCATTATCTTTATCCTCAATAACCTCCATGATGGAACCCGAAACATGCGATACGAGTACGATTTTGTTTTCTGTTGCATTCCAGATAAACTCTGGTATTGATGTATCATTGACTGATATCAAAAAACATACGTCTCCGCTGATGTTTATGAAACCTGTGTGTGTTGATTTTAACACGTTGTTCGGATCATAGAAGCCATCCTGGATACCATCTCCGTCTGAATCATAACTATAAAATAAATCATTAAGACTAATACTATATTTGTTTTCTAGATAATCAAGTATTCCAGAAGATGTTTTAATCTGGCTAAACTCGGAAACATTTGCGTAGGTTGTATCAGAACCTGTTTTACTCGTATTATCTGTGACCGTTAATGTAACGGTATAATTACCATTTGTTGAATATACATGCTTAGTTGAAATCCCAGTTCCACTAGTTCCATCACCGAAACTCCAACTGTAGCTGACAATACTACCATCGAGATCAAAACTGCCTGTTCCATTGAAGAGTATCTCGCTGGCTACAACTCCACGATACGGACCATTTACGTCTGCAAACGGACTCTTGGTATCATTCTTGTTACCAGACGCATCTGTTGCGTAGATAATGCAGTATAATTGACTTGGTGTACCAGATGGTATTATAACTTTTTTGTATTCATCTTCATTCTTTTTTTCCATATCAACGGTTATGTGGTCACTGCCTTCGTACCAGTACTCGATTGTAGCTTTTGAGACTTCATGGTTGTCGGTTATTGTCGCCTCATATGTGTAGCTGTTTGGTAGAGCAGCGAAAGATTGACCATATTCATTTATCGATATCTCTGGCGGTTCCTTATCTGACATGGTTACATTTTTCATAGCTGTTTGAATTATATTGCCTGATGTGTCGTTCGCTATGAAATAGTACCCCATTTTACTAAGGGTTTTGTCGAGTGTTACATCTAAAACAAAGTAATTGCCATTTGTGTTTGTTAAAACCTGTGTGCCCCCAAGAGTCCCATGGCTCCAACAAACTTTGACTGTGAGATTTAATTCATCATCGCTATCATCTTTTACAGAAGCATTAAACGTGTATTTGTTTCCAGGTGAGCCTGTATTTGGAGATTTATCGGTTATTGTTGGCGGTGTTCCTTCTATTATCTCAAAATATTTCAGAGATGATGATGTTGATTTCAGATTATTTCTTGCATCTGTTGCTTTTACATAAAATTTGTATGTACCAACGGCAGTGTGGACTTTATTGCAATAATATGTCGTCCCTGTTTTGTTTTGTGTTATCGGAAATTCCATAGTTTTTCCATCAGGTTTTGTAATGTTGAGATAAACAACAGATACTTCTTGCGAGTTGTCTGTAACTATGGCTGATATGTATATGTAGCCCCCTGTTTTTATGGAGGATGGGTTTGCTCCCACGCTTGTTATCACTGGGGCGGTAATATCTACGATGGGACAGCCATCTTTGTTATTTCCATGTATTGTGTACGATGTTTCTCCAAGGCCATCCCCATTCGTATCGCTACCAGTATAGTCGTCCCAGTAGTTTCCACCAAGATAAGATTGTTGTAGTATATTTGTCCCGGAAGTTTTTGACGTATTCCAGCTGTTATTACGGTTTATGCTAACGTCATATGCGTTGTGTGTGTTATCATAAAATAAATTGTTGCAAACTTGGTTCGAGGAAGTAAAAAAATCTAGGTACACGCCGTATCCGGAATTAGCATAAATCTTATTTCCAGAAATTGAGTCATATGTAGAGTTATATAGTCTTACGCCGTCCTTATCATTGTCGTTTATTACGTTATCTGATATAATATTACTGTCATCAGCGAATAAAAACATTCCGTGCTCCTCATTGTAGCTAACTGTGTTTTTTCTCGCTATATTTAATGAGCCAACTATCATTAATCCATAGTTTGCATTGCTGTTAATGGTATTGCTGTATACATTGTTTATACTTGAGTTTTCAAGCCTAATTCCACTGCCGCCGTTGTTGTGTATCTGATTTGTTGATATGTTGTTGTCTGTACAATGATCATTTAGATATACGCCATTTTGATCGTTGTCTGAGATGTTGTTATTGTATATGGGGTAATTACTATTACTTGTCTGATTTAAGAAAATACCATTTTCGTTATTATTTTGTATAATGTTATTTTCAATTGAATTGCTGGAAGAATCATAAAAGAATATACCATTTGAGTTATCTGTGATGGTGTTGTAAGTTATATCGTTATTATCTGATTGATTTAGTTGAATCCCATCATCGTCGTTGCTTTCTATTATATTATCATATATCAAATTATTATCGCTGTTATTGACAAAAATTCCTATTTTTCCATTTGATATTACGTTATCTGTAATTATAGAGTTATCATAATTTACTTTTACTACGGCGTTTCCATTGCTGCTTCCTGTATTTTTAATGGTGAAATGGCTGATGTTTACATTTTGAGCAGATATTGTTATTGTATCCCCTGTGTATCCAACACTATCAATTGTAACAATATCTCTATCTTCACCAAATAAATCCGTTTTATTGTTTATTGTCAGTTTTTCATTATATGTGCCATCATATACTATTATTCTGTCCCCATTAGATCTATTGATAGCATCTTGTATTTTCT
>Ga0209285_10000026_pt1 | contig 49743 bp, 50 predicted proteins | sample PPLLak3March2015_2_FD_187249 | JGI IMG/M metagenome (GOLD analysis project Ga0209285, IMG submission 187249) | Freshwater sediment microbial communities from Prairie Pothole Lake near Jamestown, North Dakota, USA - PPLs Lake P8 Core (3) Depth... | ecosystem: Environmental > Aquatic > Freshwater... | reverse complement strand
AAACATGTCGCAAAAGAAGGAAACTCAGTTATACATGTTTTAGAAGAAAAAATAGGCTTAGGTGAAAAAGTACACGGAATTATTGACTGGGATCATAGATACACACTTATGAAACACCACACAGGGACTCACGTGGTTAACGGTGCTCTTAGAAAACTTTTTGGTGAACATATATGGCAGGCTGGTTCACAACTTAGTGTTAACGAGGCGCGTTTTGATTTCTCACACTACAAATCAATTAATGACAAAGACATAAAAGAGATAGAAAAAATTGCTAATGATTTTGTTAAAAAAGGCGCGATTGTAGAAAAAAAGGTCATGGAACGTAACGACGCTGAAAGAGCATACGGTTTCAGACTTTATCAAGGTGGTGTTCCACCTGGCAACATGATACGTGTTTTGAACGTACAGGGCATAGATGTAGAGGCATGCGGTGGTACCCATCTAAATAATATAAACGAGATTGAGAAAATCCGTATTTTAAAAGCAGAGCGTATACAAGATGGTGTAAACAGGATTTTTTTCGCAGCAGGCAAGATGGTTGATGCCTATCAAAAAGAAGAAAACGAGCTTTACAACAAGGTTGTTTCACTAATAGCAACAACTTACACAATAAAAGAAACAAAAAATATTTCTGAGCAGCTAAAAGAGACTGCAAATATATTCTCCATTTCAATTGATCAACTTGAAAAAACTCTGCAGAGATTTTTAAAAGAAACAGGAAAAATAGAGAAAACAGTAGCAAAGGATTTGGTCGAGGCTTGCAATCATCTATTCAACGAGTGGAAGAAAAAACAGAAGACAAAAAAGACGATCTCAACTGATGATATAAACCAGCTGAAAAGCCATGCTGAACAAATACAAGGAACTCAAATAAAATTAATCGCGGCAGATTATCCAATTTCAAGTGCTACTGCGACAGCAGGAACAATAACTGATGAACCAAACTATATAGTGCATATACACGATGGAAATAACATTATTTCTGCAGCATCAGGAAATATTGCAATTGATCTAAGGGAAATCTCCAAGGAAATCGGCAAAATCCTTGGCGGCGGCGGAGGCGGAAAAGAAAAAATGACACAGAGCGGCGGCCCAAAAAAAGAAAAAATACCAGAAGCCTTAGAAAAAGCAAAACAACTAACAATAAAAGCACTAGAAAAAACAACTAAGGCAAAACCTAAAAATAAGTAATTTTTATTAAAAAAACCTATTTTTTATAGAGGGAAAATTACGTGTATCGATACTACTACAACCGCTGTTGCTATGCACAGTGCTATGACCAGTTTTGGGTTTATCTTAAGTGATGTTTTTTCCTCTGCATCAAAGTAACGTATAAGTCCTGCTGCAGAGTGAAATCCTTCTCCTTTCTTTTGAGCCATATTTATCCTTCTTTACCCCCATAAAGAGTAATACTATTTTAGCTTTGCTATAATAGAGGAAACCTGGTAGTTTTTGATATGTAGAAAACATCTAAATATTGAATACATATACCTATTTCAAAGGGTGTGTTGTAAATGAAAGAGATAGATTCTCTAGTTAAAAAAGCTTTAAAATATAAACAAAGCGGATTCACTGATTATGAGATAGCCGAAGAACTAAATGTTTCTAAAGAGACAGCATCTTGGCTTTTAAACAAAAGTAAACAGAAAAAACCTGAGGGCGATCTAAAGGTTGGTTGGCGCTCTATAGGCGCATATCCCTCAAGAATAGGTTCTATTTCTGATGCTTTATGTGATATTTTATTAGAGGAATGTGAGAAGAGAGACTTAGACGTTGATACTGTTGTTGGAGTAGCTATAAACGGTATACCATATGCAACCTTTATTGCCGATAACCTTGGCTTAGAACTAGCTGTTTTAAGACCACATCATGATAAAGCAGGTGCTTTTTCCTCAAATTATGCATCAATTAATGGCAAAAAGGTTGTTCTAATAGATGATGTAGTAGGCACTGGTGAAACATTTAAGAGTGCTATAAAAGCTGTTAACGCTGAGAAAGGCAAACCTGTTCTGTGTCTCGCTCTTTTAAACAAACGGTCACAAAATGATATAAATGGTGTGCCACTTCGTGCGCTCATAAGAGCAAGAGTAATTTAAGCTTGTAAGCTAGTCGGTGAAAGTTGATTATGCATTGGGCGGATGTTTTAGCAGATGAATTACTAAAAGAAAAAAAGAAACATGTTTTAGCCACCGGCATAACACCATCTGGTCCAATTCACATAGGTAACATGCGTGAGATTCTAACCACGGATGCAGTTTACAGATCTGTTTTGGAAAAAGGCGGAGATGCTGAATTAATCTACGTGGCAGATGATTATGATCCGCTTAGAAAGGTTTACCCTTATCTACCAGAGTCTTATGCTGAACACGTAGGCAAACCAATCTGTGAGATACCATGCCCCTGTGGAAAACATAAGAGCTACGCAGATCATTTTCTGATATCTTTTTTGAATGCTTTGAAAGAAGTAGGTGTTAAACCAACTGTGCATCGCGCCAGTGAAATGTACAAGAAAGGACTCTATAACGAATCGATACAAATTGCTTTGGAGAACACAAAAAAGATAAAAGACATACTTGAGAAGATTTCCACTAGAAAAATACCAAAGGAATGGCTGCCTTTTAATGTTAAATGCGAGAACTGCGGCCGCATATCTACAACAAAACCAACCATGTATGAATATCCAATAATAGAATACACTTGTGATTGTGGTCATAGCGGCGAGGCAGATATAAGAAAAGGCGATGTAGGTAAACTACCTTGGAGGGTTGACTGGCCTGCAAGATGGAGGATGCTGGGCGTAACCTTTGAGCCATGCGGAAAGGACCTAGCAACTGTTGGTGGTGCTAGAGAGACCGGTGCAAAAATTGTTGAAGAAATCTACGGTTACCCACACCCTGCTCTGCTTGTATACGAGTTCATAATGCTAAAAGGACAGGGAGCTATGCATAGTTCCAAGGGTACTGCTCTTAGCGCCGAGGAAATGCTTAGGATGACCCCGCCAGAGGTTCTTAGATTCCTCATTGTTAAAAACCAGCCTGGCAAACATATTGTTTTTGATCCAGGTCTTGGCATACTTGATCTTGTAGATGAATACGACAGGGAAGAACGAGTTTATTTTGCTGAGGAAGAAGAAATAAAGGGCATGAAAGACCTAAAGAAAACATACGAGCTTTCTCAACCACAAACTATACCAAAAACAGCACCGTTCCATTTACCATACAGACACCTAGTCACACTAATACAAATAGGGAAAAACTGGGAAAAAGTAAAAAACACGCTAATAAGAACGGAACAGATACCAAAGGCTTTAAAGAAAGAGGATACCGAGCGTCTTAAACAGAGAATAGAACACGTACAATACTGGCTAGAAACTTTTGCACCTGACACAGTGAAATTTGAAGTAAAAGAAAAACTACCAGAGATAACACTAACAAACGAACAAAATATGTTCTTGTCAAAGTTAAAAGAAGAGATGCCTGATCTTAAATGGGAACCTGAGGCTATACACAACAAAATCTATGAGATATCTGAGCAAAACAAGCTTCAAATAAAAAATGCTTTCCAGGCGATATACCAAATAATACTTGGACAAGAACAAGGACCAAGGGCAGGTTACTTTTTATCAAACCTTGACAAAAAATTTGTGCTTGAACGAATAACAGAAGCAGTTAAATAGACCCCATATTTTTAGCAAAGCTCGTCTATGAAAGTTTATTTAGAAACATACGGTTGTACTGCAAATAAGAGCGATGAGAGCCTAATTTTAGGTATTCTAAAAGAAGAGAAACACGAAATAGTCAAAAAGATTGATGATGCTGATGTTTTAGTTTTACTAACCTGCACAGTAATCAGTACAACAGAACAACGTATGTTGTCAAGGCTAAAGGTTTTTAAAAAAACAAATAAAAAAATTGTTGTAGCCGGATGTATGCCTTCTGTGCAATCCGATTTAATAAAATCAGTTGCACCAGATGCTTTGTTATTAACACCACAAAACACACATCGCATTAATCATTTAATCACGGGCAAAGAAACAGCGCAGAAAACAAAAAAATATTTTACCGACGTGATAGCACCTATCTCAATTGCCGAGGGTTGTCTGTTGTCTTGTTCTTATTGCATTACGCATCTTGCTAGAGGAAAACTAAAAAGCTCCCAGATAGAAACTGTTGTTTCAGATATCAATTCCGCTCTTAATCAAGGCTGTAAAGAGATTCAGTTAACAGCACAAGACACGGCAGCATATGGTTTTGATATAGGCACAAATCTAGGTGAATTACTAAGAGAAGTAACAAAAATAAACGGTGATTTCAGGATGCGAGTTGGTATGATGAACCCATCTGAGGCTCAGAAGATTCTCCCAACTATATTATCTGCTTACAATGATCGGAAAATCTACAAGTTTGTTCATCTACCTGTTCAATCTGGGGATGATGATATACTTGAAAAGATGAATAGAAAATACACAGTAGATCAATTTATTGATATATTGAGTAGATTCCGTGAAAAATATCCGAACATAACAGTTTCAACAGATGTTATAATAGGTTTTCCAACTGAAACAGATGAGCAGTTTAAAAAGACAGTTGAGTTGATAAAAAAAGTGAGACCAGATATTGTTAATATAACCAGGTTTTCTGCTCGTCCGTTAACAAAAGCAAAAACCATGAAAGGACGCATATCAACAGATAAAGTAAAAGAACGCTCCAAGTTTTTAACAGAATTATGCAGGAAAATATCAAATGAAAAAAATCGTGAAAACGTTGGAAAAATCTATGATGTTCTTGTTACTGAAAAAGGCAAAAACAAAACTTTTACTGGCAGAGCAGAGAACTATAAACAAGTGGTGATAAAAGAAAAAGTTTTTATCGGCGATTTTGTGAAAGTAAAAATCGTTGACTCAGCTGACACATATCTTTTAGGAAAACTTATATAGAATACAGATAATGGCGTACAAGTGGTTTGAGGATGATTAGAGTATCAATTAACGGTTTCGGTAGAATAGGTCGAAATGTTTTAAGAGCTGCATTGCAACATTCCCAATATGGTAAAAAATTTGAGATTGTTGCTATTAATGATCTAGGTAACACAGAGATACTTGCTCATCTTTTGAAATATGATTCTATCTACGGTAAATTCGACGGGGACGTTGTTGCAAAAACCAATGGCATAGAGGTTAATGGTAGTCTCATCGAGTTTTTTTCTGAGTTGAACCCATCTAATCTTCCTTGGAAAAAATTAAACATAGATGTTGTTGTGGAATCAACTGGTGTGTTCCGTAATCGTGAGGGTGCATCAAAGCATCTTGGGGCTGGTGCAAAAAAGGTTGTTATATCCGCACCGGGTAAAGAGCCTGATGCAACTATTGTTTTGGGTGTGAATGAAAAAACATATGATGCGCAGAAACACAATATTATTTCAATGGCATCTTGTACAACAAATAGTCTTGCTCCACCCGTGAAGGTTTTACAAGATGAGTTTGGTATAGAGCAGGGTTTTATGACAACAGTCCACTCATACACTGGCGATCAACGTATCCTAGATTTTCCTCATAAGGATCTGAGAAGGGCGAGGGCTGCTGCTGTCTCAATTATACCAACAACCACTGGCGCAGCTAAAGCAGTGTCACTTGTGATACCCGAACTTAAGGGAAAGATAGATGGTGTAGCTCTTAGAGTACCTACGCCAGATGGATCACTAACTGATTTTACATGTGTTCTTAAAAAAGTTGTAACAGCAGCTGAAATCAACGGTGCTTTGAAGAAGGCGTCTGAAACCAGTCTTAAGGGCATTATGCTGTACACAGAAGAACCGCTTGTTTCTGTTGATATTATTGGTGATCCTCATTCAGCCATCATAGATGGTCTTAGTACAAAGGTAATTGGTGAAAAAGGGACTTTTGCTAAGATATTCTCCTGGTATGATAACGAATGGGGTTACTCCTGTAGAATCGTCGACCTGATAAACTACATGTTTAATGAACGTGTACTAGAAATGGAGTCAGTAAGACAACTCTGATTCTTAACGCAAACTAAACAATTTTTTTAAATCATATAGTTTTAAATAAATACGACAGATTTAGGTTTACAGAGGAGGTTTTGGTTTATGAAAGAATACAACACATTGGATGATTTTAACGTAGAAAATAAAACAGTTTTGCTTAGAGTAGATTTTAACATGCCGTTGGATAAGAAAACACTAGATATTATTGATGATACTCGAATAAGGCTTGCACTACCAACAATACAAGAACTTATCAAGAAAAAAGCAAAAATTGTGATACTAGCCCACCAAGGCAAACAGGGCAGCTGGGATTTTATATCAATGGACAAACACGCAAAAACACTGCAGAGATTACTAGGTAAAAACGTTATGTTTGTTGATGATATTTTCGGAGATAAAGCAAAAAACGCTATAAAAAACCTGAAACCCGGAGACATAGTATTTTTAGATAATGTTAGAAAATTCGCTGGTGAAACAGAGAAAAAACCTGCTGAAGAACATGCGAAATCAGAGCTTGTGAGGAACCTAGCACCATTAGCAGATTTTTATGTGAATGATGCATTCGCGGCTGCGCATCGTGCCCAGTGCTCACTAACAGGTTTCACAGCAGTGCTACCATCCTGTGCTGGTAGGCTAATGGAAAAAGAGCTCACGACCCTTGAAAAAGCAGTTAACAACCCAGCTAAACCATCTGTGTTTCTTTTCGGAGGAGCAAAATTTGCTGATGTAATAGTAACTATCGACCGTGTTCTTTCAAAAAAAATCGCTGACAAGGTAATCTTAACTGGTCTGACAGCAAATGCGTTCCTAAAAGCACAAGGTATGGATCTTGGTGAGAAAAACGAGGCAGCATTCGGTGAAGATGGCACTGCTGAATTATTTAGCGAAATAGAAAAGGTTTTTTCCAAGTATAAAAACGAGATTTACTTACCAGTTGATTTTGCCATAGAAGAGAATGGAAAAAGAAAAGAAATTGATCTTAAAGATTTACCAGCTACAAACAACCTCTTCGACATCGGTGAAAAAACAATGAAAAACTACGAAAAAGTGTTAAAGAACGCAAAAACAGTGTTTTTATCAGGCCCTTGTGGTGTTTTCGAAAACCCGTTATTCAGAAAAGGAACAGAAGAAATATTCAAGTTCATAGCCAGCTCAAAAGCATTTTCTATAGCTGGTGGCGGACATACAGTTGCTGCAATAGAGCAACTCAAAATAAAAGACAACATATCCCATGTTAGTACAGGTGGTGGTGCACTAGAAAAATTCATGATGGGCGATAAACTAGCAGTTGTTGAAGCATTAAAGAAAGCAAAGAATAATCCCATTGTAAAGTGCCAATAAGGGAAACAGTGAAATAACCCTTTTTATTCTAAGTTTTTTATTAGGGGCTGATAGATCAGCGGAAGATCGCCGCCTTCGCAAGGCGGAGGCCGCGGGTTCAAATCCCGCTCAGTCCACATAAATTTTTATTCATAGTTTTAAATTTTTTAAATAACAAATGTTAAATACCCTAGTAATATCTGATTTTACCACATTTCAACCCATAATAAAAAAAACCAAGTTTATATTGAACCACCTTGAAAAAGGAACAATATTATATCGAAAATGGTAGAAAGATATGAAGATACTGCTAATAATGCCACATTCGGGACCAAAAAGAGGCTTTTCATCAAGATTTTCATACCCTTGTCTTACGTTGCAACAAATAGCAGGAATAACACCTAGCGAACATGAAGTTAGGATTGTTGATGAACGTTATGAAAAAATTCCTTTTGATAAAGACTATGATTTAGTTGGTATATCTTGTCTCACATACAACTCTCTGAGAGGATACAAAATTGCCGAGATATTTAGAGAAAGGGGCATATCTGTTGTTTTTGGCGGATATCACGCTTCCCTTTTACCTGATGAAGTTAAAAAACATGGTGATGCTGTTGTTATAGGTGAGGCTGAGTTAACCTGGCCTCAGTTGTTAAAAGATTTTGAAAAAGGTGAACTAAAGCCTTTCTATAAAGCAGATAGATTGGTAGAACCGGAATGTATACCTCTAGCAAGACACGATATAGGTGTTTATACATTTATGGAGGCAATCCAGGCTTCTCGTGGTTGTCCAACTGGATGTGAATTTTGTGCAATGCAAAAAGTTGAAGGACCGCAATTTAGAGGAAGGCCTGTTCAAAATATTATCGATGAAATGAAAATGATTAAAGCAAAAACAATATTTTTTGCAGATGCTTCTTTAACTATTAACCCAAAATTCACAAAACAATTGTTTACTGAGATGGCATCTTTGAACAAAAAATTCCATTGCTTTGGCAACATAAATGTTTTATCTAGAGACGATGAACTGCTAAAGATCGCAGCAGATGCCGGGGTAGATCGGTGGTATGTTGGAATTGAATCTGTTTCGCAAGAGAATATTATAGCCGCTGGTAAAAGAACCAACAAAGTAGAGGAATATGAAAAAGCTATACGTAAAGTAAAAGATCACGGTATGAATATAACGGGTTTTTTCATGTTTGGATTTGATAATGATACGCCAGAAATATTTGGTAGAACAGTTGATGCAATGAATAAATGGAATTTAGACAAAGTTTCATTTAGCATAGTTACACCCTACCCTGGAACCAGACTCTTCGAAAGATTGGAAAAAGAAGGTAGAATTATTTCCTATGATTGGTCTAGATATGCTGAAGGAAGAGTTAATTTCAAGCCCAGCAAGATGACTGAAGAGGAATTATTAAAAGGCATACAAAAAGCAGCAAATGATTTTTATTCGATTAAAAATTCTTTTAGACAAAGTTTCTTAGTTTCAAAGTCAAATCCAATAAAATCGTTTATAAACTTCGCCGATAAAATATCAATGAGATCATATTACAGAAAAGAGAAATTAGATGTTTAGGAATATAAATCTGTAGAAGACCTATGAAAATATTACTAATCTTTCCAAGGATAGAACATGGCGCTGTTTCATATAGAGATAAAGGATCACAAATAGCTGTTATTTTTGGCTATCCTGCTATAACTCTCCCACATATTGCAGCCATTACACCATCCAAACATACGATCCAAATTATTGACGAAAACTATGACGCGCTCAATTTTGATACAGATGCAGATCTTATTGGTATAACATCTCCTACGATGACTGCCCCTCGTGCATACTATCTTGCCGATGAATTCAGAAAACGTGGCAAAAAAGTTGTACTTGGCGGATGGCATGCAAGTGCCTTACCTGAAGAGGCGAAACAACATTCTGATGCTGTCGTTATAGGCGAAGCCGAAATAAGTTGGCCAATATTGTTGGATGATTTTGAAAAAGGTAAACTAAAACCGTTCTATAAGTCAACAGAAGAAATCGACATGTCCAATATTCCGCCAATAAGAAGGGATCTTCTCAAACACATGCCAATGGTTGGAGCAGTTCAATCAACCCGTGGATGCCCCAACAGGTGCGAATTCTGCGCAATAACCAGTTTTTATAACCATGGCGTAAAACAAAGGCCAGTGAAAAATGTAATAGAAGAAATAAAACAAATGCCAAATAGATTATTCCTTATGCATGACCCAAGCATTACTACTAATACTAACTATTCCAGAGAAATTTTCAAAGCGATTATACATGAAAAAATCAAGAAGGGATGGCTTGCAAATGGAAACGCAAATGTTCTAGGAAAAATCGACGATGATTTTTTACAACTCGCTAGAAAAGCTGGTTTGATAGAATGGTTCATCGGCTTTGAGTCGGTTAGCCAAGAAGCGCTCAACGGCATTAAAAAAACTGTTAACAAGGTCGAAGACTTTAAGAGAGTGATAAAACGACTACATGATTATGGCATGGCTATACAAGGCGGCATTATTTTTGGTTTCGATCAGGATACACCTGATATTTTTGATAATACATTGGAGAAGCTATATGAATGGGAGCTCGACGTATTGGAAGTGAATATTCTCACTCCTTTCCCTGGAACGCCCCTGTTTGATAGACTTGACAGAGAAGGACGTATTTTGACTCGCGATTGGTCAAGATACAATCAGGTAGACGTAGTTTTTAAACCTAAGAATATGAGCGAAAAAGAACTTTGGGAAGGTGCAAGAAAAGTTGCTAAGGAATACTACACCATACCTCGTGTAATACAACGTTTTACTCGAACAATGTTAACTTCTAAAAGGCTTTATGGCGTATTGCCAGCAGCCACCAACCTATCATTCAGACGCTATTACAAAAGAGATTTTGCTTTTTAGATAAAAAAGTTTATTTTGTCTACCAGGAAAAAAAGTATTACGAAAGGTATACCAAGTTTTCCTATTGTTAAGCCCTTGTTTCTCTCTTTTGCAGTCCATCCGTAATGGTCTAATCGATATATATGAATCCATCCGTAGCTAGTGAAAAATGCAAAGCCACCCATAAGCAGGATTTTCAATGTTTCCATGTCAATTCCAAGATGTGAAGTTTGAACGTAGAACGAACCTATGAGTGCAAAAAATGCAGCAAATGCGTACATCGCCTCATGATATAAAATACGTTCTGCGTACATGCTAAGAACTCCACCGAGAATAGCGAATACTATCACTAGCCATCCAGATTGAATTGATAAATAAATAGCTATACTTAGGAGTAAAACAGCCGAAGCAACAATCAAAAATTTAAGCATGTTTACACTAACAGTCGACATTTTCTTTCTTTCTTCTTCAGTGTAATGAAATAAATCATGAAATGCATGTGATAGAATCCAATGCGCCCAAAAGCTCCCAAAAGCTGCTAAGATAAAACGATCCAAATATATCTGTGGAGCTATAAGAGAGCCGATCAGCGAAAAAGCTCCTCCAGTCATAAAGGCCGTAAATATTGTATAACCTGAGAATGTCCCCTTTCTTTTTCTGCCGAGCTTATCTTCATTTTCCATAGTATCATTTACTCCCTATGAAATGACCGGCGCAAACATCTACCAAGATTTAATTGTTTTGAAATAAGTTTAATAAGAAGTGATTAATTAATTTTTATTTATATGAATCAGATGTACAACCCGTTTTTCCTTGGGAAAATAGCAAAACATTACTTCTACGATGCTAACCTAGTATGGACTATGAACGAAAAGCAAATGAGAACATATCAAGATAAACTACTTAGACGAATAGTGAAATATGCTTACACAGTTCCAGCCTATCATGAAAAATACAAGAAACATGGGATACATCCTAGCGATATAAAAGGTATAAAAGACATCAGAAAGCTCCCACTAATCACAAAATCTGATTTAATGGATAATTTTCCAGATGGAATAATACCTGCTAATTTTAATAAAGAAGATGGTTTTTTGGAGTCCACATCAGGATCTACAGGCAAACCTGTTTCAGTTTACAGTGATTTTTTTTCAGCTGTAAAAAGTCTAATGTTTTTCCAAAGGGTGCTTAAAGCATATGGTGGAAGCTGGAAAAAGTCAAAAATAGCCTTAGTTGTTGATTTAGATCCAGGTACGGAAGAAAATGTTGTATTTACTAAAAGTGCTACACCTTTTCTAAAAAAATTTGTCGATTTGAACAACTTAAGATACATCCACATAGACAAAAAAACAGAGGAAATAATGCAAGAACTCGACGACTTCAAACCAGATTTTCTAGGATCTGATCCGGGTATGTTTAAGAAACTTGCTTCTTTGAAAAACGATGGAAAGGGTAAAAATGTTGAGCCGAAATATCTTGTTTCTAGTTCCGCGGTACTTGATAATTACAACAGGAAATACGTAGAGAAGGCTTTCAATGCTAAAATCATGGATACTTACGGTGCTACTGAAACTGGTCCGATGACTTTTCAATGTGTCGAAAACGAGTACTATCATGTAAATCCAGATTATGTTTTTCTTGAATTTTTGGATGAAAGTGAAAAGCCCGTAGATTATGGAAAAATTGGACAGATAGTAGCAACAAAGCTCTATGGTAAAGGTACGCCGATAATCAGATACATTGGACTTGACGACCTAGCTGCTCCAATTGATGAAAGTTGCACTTGTGGTGTAAAAACACAGCTCATGGGACAAATAGAAGGTAGAAGATTTGATTCGATAGTATTATCGAATGGAAAAATGCTTACACCTCTATCTTTAACTACTATACCTCGTGCAATAATGGACAGATACCAACTATACAAAATTAAGCAATTTCAGATAATTCAACACAAAATTGATGAAATTGAGATACTAGTTGTAATAGATGAGAGACTAAGGAACGTAGGACCTTCAGTTAAGAAACTATCTGAGGAGATAAAAAAAGAATTTTCAAAAATAGTAGGGGCAGATGTGAGAATCGCAGTTAACGAAGTTAAAGATATTGAGAACCAAGGTAAAGCAGATAAAGTTAAAGTTGTGATATCTAATGTGAAAGCTAAACAGGCAGAGATCGATTAAACTTTTTTTTGTTTTTTTAAGAGAAGATAAGAGTCCATAAGCCCAAAAGATCTATTCTGAGCCATATCCTTTATAATAAATAGTTTTGAAATTTGATCTTTATCTAGTTGATTTCTAGATCCAGCGTCCTTTGAGGCCCTATAGATAACTCGAGTATTATAATTAATGCCATCATACAGATATTGAAATAAATTCGATTGATGTTTGACACCATATAATATAAAAATTACATCGAAGTCTTTAATAGGGTAATCGGTACCAAATATAGTCTTAACTGTAATATTATCTTGAAGATTATGATTTTTAATATATCTCACTGCTTTCTTCGTTGCTTGTGAGTCTATATCTATAGCTGTAATTTGTGTGTCCGTCTCTCTTGCTAGAATAACTGCGGTTGAAGGTATGGAGCCACATCCTATTACCAGTACATTATCATTTGATGTGATATTTGCTAATCTTATTTCATCTTTCACTAAGTCGTCATATATTTTGATGTAGCTTTTTGATATACTTTCAATGTTATATCCTGCTTTTTCAAAAATTATGTATAAAAAATTTGTAAGATTTTTTAATGTACCTGGGCGAAATTTGTATCCCAATTCTTCAAAAAATAATTTTTGGATATTGGAAAAAATGTGTTCAGTTTTCGTATTTGACATATCTATTATCTCTTTTTTATATGCCTTTCTTTGTTTTAAATGCGTTAATTTAAAAAGATGTTAACTATATAGGTTTAATTAATATTATCTGAGTGTGATGAGAGAGATGAAAAAGATAATGGTTGTTGATAACGAGCCAGATATCGTTGATCTTACTAGGACGGTTCTTGAGCTGGGCGGTTATGGTGTCGTGCCAGCTTATAGTGGTGAGGAATGCCTTAAGAAGCTTGACAAAGAGCCAGTCGATCTAGTTCTGTTGGATATTATGATGCCTGGTATGAGCGGCTGGGATGTTTTTAACAGAATTAAGAAGAAGCTACCAAAAGTTAAGGTTGCTTTTATGAGTGTGCTTGAAATATCTGATAAGAGGAAACAGGTTCTTTTGGACGAGGGGCTTGCCGATTATATCATGAAACCTTTTGACAAAGAAACATTACTTGGTAGGGTGGATAATATACTGAAGGACAAAGAGTAGGTCCTATGGATATGACTAAGAAGATAATGGTTGTGGATGATGAGCCCGATATATTGACCACTGTTGGGAAGATTTTAGAGTTAAGCGGCTATGAAGTTATAAGGGCAATTGATGGTAGAGATTGTCTTAGTAAGTTAAACGCGAATAAGCCTGATTTGATTCTGTTAGATATTATGATGCCTGAGATGAGCGGCTGGGATGTCGCAGCTAGGATAAAGGAGAACCCCCGGTGGAATGCAATACCTATAGTGTTTCTTACTGCTAAGGGGGATGTTATGAGCAAGGGCATGGGTAGTTTGGCTGCTGAGGATTATATTACCAAGCCTTTTGATATAAAGGATCTTAAAAACCGGGTCGAGAAAGCATTGAATAAGTAATAAAAAACGATTTTTTGTTGTTTTTGATAATGGTTGTACAACAAGCCTTTATAAGATGAAACGCCAAGTTTTATTATTAGAAATAATAACCTGAGGGAGAACAAAAATATGATTTGTAAGAAATGTAGTAGAAGGTTCGGCATCGAGGGTGTTGACTACTGGAGTATCGAACTCAGTTTGTGTTCTGTTTGTGAACCAAGTAAATAATAGGATATAAATTTTTATTTAAAAAAAATTTAGTTAATTTATGTTAACCTTTTTGTTAATTTTTTTAACATTATTTTAAAAAATAGATAGGTTTTCCTTCAGATTAATCAAGTTAATAATAAAATTTTTAGAGCCGCCGAGGGGATTTGAACCCTTGACCTGCTGATTACGAATCAGCTGCTCTACCGGGCTAAGCTACGGCGGCATCTAGGGTTTGAATATGGTTCGGTATTAAAAAATTGCCTATTGTTTTTCCGTAACATCTTTTTACCTACATATATTACCAGATTAGGATGATTGGCGGTGTTGATGAGGCAGGTCGTGGTCCTGTTGTTGGTCCACTTGTCGTTGCTGGCGTAGTTTTCGAAGACGATATTTTCCTTAAAGAAAATAAGGTTCGCGATTCAAAGAAGTGTACACCAAAAACAAGGGAAATATTGGCCGAGAAAATAAAAGCAAAAGCAGTATCATATGAGATAGTTGTTGTTTCTGCGTCCGATATAGATGATTTACGTAAGGTTATGACTTTGAATGAGTTGGAAGTCGATGTTTTTGGTAGGATCATAGATAAGTTGAGACCAGATGTTTGTTATGTTGATTCCGCTGATGTTAACGATAAACGTTTTGGTAAAGATATATCTTCTAAACTGTCTTCTAAATTAGAGATTATATCTAAGCATAAGGCCGATGATATCTATCCCATTGTTGGTGCCGCTTCCATTCTTGCTAAAACCACCAGGGATGAGCATGTGCGCAATATAGCGGCTGAGATTGAAGACAAAGTAGGTATTGCCCTTGGCAGTGGTTATCCTGCCGATCCCGTTACTATGAAGTTTCTTAGAGCCTGGGTTGATAAGTATAGGGATCTGCCTCCGTATACAAGGCGTTCTTGGGAGACTGCTCAAAAGCTTCTAAAAGATAGTAAAACTAAGAAGCTTGATGATTTTTAATATAGCAAGTCCTCTTTAGAGCCTAAATATATATTTTAGTATATACCTAAGAGTATTTTTAGAAATATACTTTAGAATATATGCAGGGAATTTACTAAAGAGTAACTTAGGCCTGGATCAAAAAAAGCAGGGAATTGGTGAATGAACCAGATTCCTGTGAATCTGGAGGTATATGTGATCCAGACCCTTTATTAGGGATGGGATGTTAATGCCATGAGCCCGGTTAAAATATTTAAACGTATCCGGAGAAAATAGCAAATTGTTAAAATGTCAAATTTGACAAAATAACATAGAAAATCAACAGATTAACTAATCTGTTGTTATCTTAATTGTTTCTAGCATCTAGATATAAGCCACATTTTCTTACGCTTTCAATAAGTTGTTTGATATCAATTGGTTTTGTTAGATAATCATATACATAGGAGCCTAATTCCATTAGTTTTTGGTGATCCTTTGTTCCTTTGCCAGTGATGATTTCTATTGCCACGTCTTTTATTAGACCACGTTTAATTATTTCTCGTATCGTATCCCATCCATCCATGTTTGGCATCATGATGTCCATTAGTATTACGCCTCGAAATCCTTTTTCCAGTTGTCTAAGGCAGTCCTCTCCACTTTCCACTGTTGTTACCTCGTATTTTTGTTTTTCAAAAATAACCTTTAGAGAGTTTAGTATGTCAATTTCATCATCAACAACCATAATTTTGTTATTCATCATCATCCTCCTCTCCACAACAATGATATATTATAACATGACAATATTTATCATTAGTTGTATATAAACCTATCTTGCAAAAATGTCAATAAGAAAAATTAAAGAAAAGAAAAAGGAATTTTTATTGGTTATTTTCCTTGAATTCCTCTAAAAATCCACAGAGAGCTTGCACGCCATCAATAGACATAGCATTGTATATAGATGCCCTCATACCACCAACGTCTCTGTGACCTTTCAAACCGATTAAGCCCTTAGCTTTTGCCTCATCGACACACTTCGCCTCAAGCTCTGGCGTAGCAAGGTTAAATGTCACATTCATCAGTGAGCGGGCCTCTTTCTTTGCAACACCCTTGTAAAAGCCATTTGATTTATCGATGACATCATAAACCATTTTTGCTTTCTTACGGTTCTGTTTCTCAACAGCAGGTATTCCACCTAATGATTTCAGATGTTCCAAAACCATCTCACATAGGTAAATAGCAAAACAAGGAGCAGTGTTATACAAAGAGTCTTTCTCCACATGAGTCTTCCATTTCAACATAGTTGGTGTATTCTCAGGAACCCTATTGATTAGATCCTCACGTATTACCACAACAGTTACTCCTGCGGGGCCAAGGTTTTTCTGAGCGCCAGCATATATTACACCAAATTTTTTGGCATCAACAACCTTATCCATAAAATTAGAAGACATATCACAAGCAAGTGGAACCTCACTTGGAACTTTTGGCAATTCAAACCATTCAATTCCACCAATTGTTTCATTACCAGTTATGTGGGCAAAAGCTGCATTGTTACTAAACTGTACGTTGCTTGGTATATATGAGAATTTTTGATCCTCTGATGATGCAACGATCTTCACTTCACCATATAATTTTGCTTCCTTGATTGCTTTCTTCGCCCAAGCACCAGTATGTACGTACTCCATTGGTTTACCTGGTAACTGCAGATTCAATGGCACCATAAAAAACTGGGTTGAAGCACCACCTTGCAGCCATAATACCTTGTAATCGTTAGGTATACCCATAAGTTCCTTAAGTAATTCAGAGGCTTTCTTATGTACCTCATCATACTGCTTGGACCTATGTGATATCTCTAAAACTGACATACCAGCTCCACGAAAATCCAATAATTCCTCCTGCGCTTTTTTAAGTACATTAAGTGGCAGAGTCGCAGGTCCTGCATAAAAGTTGTAGACACGTTTCGTCATAATTATTCACTCCCTATATTTTTTGAAACACTGTATAAAGAAAGTAGATTTAAAGAATTCGGTAAAACAGCTTTTGACAACAACTGTAAAAGACAACAGATAACGCTTGTACAACAAGTCCTTTATAAGCAGAAAAACAAAAGAGGATGTAGTGGTGAGAATAAACATGAAGATACTATTAATGAAGGCACTTAAAAACAAATTCAGCATGGAAAGAGAAGACGCAATTGAATTAGCTAAAACAGTAGAGAAAATTTTTAGAGGAAGAAAAGAAGTCGAGGATATGAACATAGACAAATACGCACGTGCCTTGCTTTACGAACTACAGAGAGAAAGACTGCTTAACCTGAGACGAGAAGAATTCAAAAAAGAAGGCAAATGGATAAGGAAATACTACTGGTCTTTTAACAACAATACCATAAAGGAAGAGGCATACAGGAAACACAGAGAAGAGAAATACAAGATATACGAAAAAATACCAAAAGAAGCCTGGCTATCACATTCACATCAGTAGTTAGTTGTTTATATCAGGCGGAGTGTAAGATTGATAGTAATTATAATAGTCTCTAACTGTTTTTTCCTTTTTTCTTTCTTCGTTAATTTCGCATCTTATATCAGCTATTATTTTGCGGAAAGAAAAAATCACTACAATGGCACTCAATATTAATACTATTAAGATAAATTGATAAATGTTTTCTCTTAAAAATGAGGTAAAACCATTTCTCATATTATAAGCAACTATTAGAAATAGTGATACCAAAAAAAATTCTAACGAGAATATGAATGTTATGCCAAGCTTTTGTCTATCTGTCATCTTCTTAAGATGTGGTTGTTTTACTGGTACTTAAATATTTCTTTATTTCTCGTTCAAATCTAACGAGTTTTAACATCGATTTTTCCATTACCTCATTTGAAATTCTGACTAAGAGTTCCAAGTGTTCATCTTTACAAAACAGGATACCATCTTCGCCTATGGGTGCATCTAGACGCTCCGTACTACCTATCTCAACAAGGGGTTTTTTCCCAACTGACTTGATATTTGAGTTTTTGAAACCACTTGAATTAGCAATTTTAACTATTTTATCTGCGGCAGTGTTTGTCTTCGCACCTATATGGATTATAGGAGATTGCGCTAGCAACCACATGGTTCCTTTATCTGATTTTTTAATGGATTTTAGAATTTCTTCTGTTTTTATGGTTCTATGCCATCTGCCAAGGAATTCTGCTTGTTTTTTATCACCAATCGTTGGTATCTGTAAAAGAAGAATTCTCCCTGCGCAACTACTTGAGGTATAGTATTCCTTAGATTTGTTAATCAGATCTAACAATGGTACAATGTTTTGATCTACCTCGTCCTTTGATTGAGCGTTCTCAAGTTTTCCTAATGCTCTCTCTTTTGCGAAAATAAATTCTTTTTTTTCTCTCATGAATTCGCCTTGTTCTTTTTGATGATTATATCTCGTTTTTTAAGTTCATCAAAAAAAGGTTTACATGGTACTATCTCTTCTGAACAAAACACACCACGTTCCTTTATCGTTCCGTTAGATATCATTTGGGCTATAATTGAAGTAGGATAGCCTGTTGTACGCATCATAGCACTAATATCATTCTTGTCATCACAGTAATCGACCATAGTATAGTCTATATTGATTGATTGTTTGTTTTTCTTACCTTTGCTCAGGACTTTTAGTAAAACAACGTCCCTGCCACTAGTCGGTAAACAATTTATAAGAAATGTAACTAAGATATCACGTGGGGAAACTCTATGATTCCCTATTTTAATTTTATTTTCCTGCGCCAAACCAAAATCTAAAAATGTCCTGAATTTTTCGCAGTGACCCGGGTATCTGATTGTTTTGTAGTCAAGATATTTTATCTTGTTTTTATATGTGTGTGGAAGTGTTGAACATCCACCTGATGTGAAGAAAGCCTCCATCTTATCAAATGGCTTAGGAAATTCCATCGTTTCAATTTCTGACATGGACTTTTTTTTGATAATTTTTCCGTTGTTGAGAATCATTGCATCTTCCACATATTCATTTATTAGGCCATATGGTGAGAAAACGATTTGGTAGTTTAGCGGTGGTTTCGGGTTAACAGGCAAGCCGCCTACTCTTATTTTCACGTAGTCGACTGTATCCATTTGTTCTACGATATCGCGTGTAATAATTGATACCAGTCCTGGTGCTAGCCCGCAATCTGGTATTACCGTTACGTTGTTGTCTTTTGCTTTTTTGTCTAGACTAAACTCTTTTTTTACTATATCGTTGTTACCACCAAGATCGAGGAAATGCGTATTTGTTTCAACCGCTGTTTTTGCCAGCATGTAGTTGAATTTGTATGGAAGCGCCGATATCGCCATATCATAGTTTTTGAATGCTTGTCTAACTTGTTCTATTTTTTCTGCATCTAGTTTATGGTAATCTATATCTTTTAAACCAAGCGATTTCTCTGCTGATTGTAACGTTTTTTTGTCTTTATCTGCAATTGCAATATTTTCTAATTTTGAGTGTTTATGCAAATCGTAGGCGATTGCTTTTCCCATCATTCCTGCGCCTAGTACTATAACTCTCATTTCTTGTTTCTCCCTTTAACGTTATCTTTTGGAATGGTGAAGACTATTAAAATCTGATTGTTCCAAGAATATTTCATAATCATTATATTTGATTACCCTATTCAAGGGGCATAGGGAGGCTGTTATGTCGAAAGATTTGTGGGACAGTAAAGTAGAGTCAATGCCGTTAGATAAGTTGAAGGATCTGCAGCTTAAACGTCTGAAAGAACTAGTATGTCGTGTATACCAAAAAAACAAGTATTACAAGAATAAGTTGTCTGAGGCTAAGATTAAGCCTGCCGATGTAAAGAGTTTGAAAGATCTAGAGAAAATACCTTTTCTCACTAAACAGGATCTACGCAACTACTATCCCTTTGGTCTTGTTTGCACACAGCTTGATGATATAATAGAGGTTCATGCTTCTTCTGGCACAACTGGTAAGCCAGTTGTAGGGCCATATACTAGAAATGATGTTGATCTATGGGGCGAGGTGATGGCCCGTTCACTATACGCAAACGGGCTTAGAAAAAACGATATTATGCAGAATGCATACGGCTACGGTTTATTTACCGGCGCCCATGGTTTTGAGAAAGGGGCACAAAAGATCGGTGCGATGGTTATCACAATAAGCTCAGGTAACACAGAACGTCAGATTGATGTCATGAAGGATTTTGGTAGCACGGCACTTGCATGTACACCATCTTATTCTCTTCACATAGCTGAGGTTGCCGAGGAAAACGAGTTGGAACCATCAAAAGATTTCAAGCTCCGCCTAGGTGTTTTTGGAGCCGAAGCTTGGAGCGACGAGATGAGAAGCAACATTGAGAAACGCTGGGGCATTGTTGCACATGAACATTATGGTTTAACAGAGCTTATCGGACCCGGTGTCGTTTCAGAATGTGAATGTAAAAAACTCCATGTTAACGCAGATCATTTCTTACCAGAAGTTATTGATCCCGATACTGGTGAAACCAGGGGCAATGGTGAAGAGGGCGAACTTGTTTTCACAACTCTAACAAAAGAGGCTTTCCCAGCTATTCGCTTTAGGACAAGAGACCTAGCATCAATTAGCGAAGAAAAATGCGAATGCGGTCGTACATTACCAATACAATCCCGGATTAAAGGCAGAAGCGATGATATGATGAAGGTAAAAGGCGTAATTGTCTTCCCATCGCAGATAGAATCTGCACTAATGCAAATTTCAGGGGTAAGCGACAATTATCAGATTGTAAAAACCAAACAAGCAAATGTGACTTCGTTGTCTGTAGAGGTAGAGCCAACTGAGGAAAGATACAAAGAAGGGCACCTCGAAGACCTAGAGAAACAGGTTGAAGCTGCAATATACAGGATTTTGAATTTGAATGTACCAGTGAAAGCTTTGCAACCAAAAGCTATACCAAGAAGCACAGGAAAAGCAAAACGTGTTATAGAAAGATAAAATAACGGAGAAAAAAGTAGATGTTTGAAGCAATAGATAAACTTGTAATACCATATATTTCTGGACTTTATACTCTGCCTTGGATCCTTATCGGTTTTATTCTTACAATCATAATTGCTAAATTCATTGGAAGAGAAAAAGTAGATAAGATAATGAAAAAAATAGGTCTTATCCTTCTATACTTCTTTGTACCAGTTTTGATTTTTAGGATATTTCTAAATACAAATTTTGGAAAAAACGAAATAGAATTTGCAATTGTTGTATCTATAATTATTTTCTTCATGTACTTTTTAGCGTTTTTATACGCCAGATATGGAGCAAAAAAACAAGGTTTAAAAGGCCAAGACCGAGATTTGTACATTAAAACAGTTGTCACAAATCAGGGGAGAAGCTCAGCGTTTATTGGAAGTATGATGCTTGCCATACAAACATGGTGGGTTTATGCTGCTATTTTTATGGCATTGGTTGGTATAGCATTATTTGCAATAATACCGTACATCTTATCACGTATGTATAAAAAAGAATCAAAAGATATTAAAGATCAAGAAATAAAAGCCCTTCCTTGGTTTCTAAAATTATATCCGTGGTATCTATTATTTTTTGTAATTGCAGGCATAGCATTTCATGCTTACACCGGACAAAAATCTTCTGATATTATCGGATACAACGCTGACGTTATTTTAAAACTTTATACAGCGATTACAATACCCGCTGCATTGTATTATGTTGGAGCTGGAATTCACCCAGGAGATCTTAAGAAAAACGAGCTTAGAAAACTATTGGGATTTGATAAAACAATTGAGCAAGGGGATCATTGGATTTGGGTAAGGAAAATATTCGTTTTAACTGTAATTTTAACACCTTTGATGATATCAATATTTTTTTCAGTTTTGTATTTACTTGAAATAATTACGGGCCCATGGCTTGCTGTTATAATCATAAATGCAATTCTTCCAATAACAAGCACAAACATGTTTCTACTACCATATGGCATTGACAAAAAAACGACTGCACATTCTGTTACTTGGACGACACTTGTATGCGTACCAATCGTTGTTTTACTAATCTATGTTTTTTCAATATATCTCGTGTGAAAAAAAATCTTATAGTTTTTTCAAAATTATTTCAGCAGCTTTTTTTCCAGACAGCAGCATACCACCAAATATCGGTCCCATTCTTGGCGCACCATACACTGCGTTTGCACCCATGCCTACAACAAAGAGTCCAGGGTAAACCTCTTTGGTGTTTTCCACAACAGTTTTCTCGCCGATCTCTGCGCACATAGATTTTTCTTCTTCCATTTTTCCACTAGGTGTATTAAGCTTTCCAACCTTTCTTATCACAATTCTACAAACCTCTGCAGCATGCCCAGTTGCATCAATGCAATACTTAGCTCGTATTGACAATGGATCAACGTGCAAACCAGCTATTCCAACAGCGCTCCAGTTTATTACAAAACCATTAACCTTCTTTTTATCAATGAGTACATCCTCAACAGAAATCGTATTGAAAATTCTCGCACCAGCATCAATTGCAGACGAACAAAGTTTTGTGATTGCCTCAATCGAATCAGCGCTGTAATACCCGTTCTTCTCATCTTCTATTTTTATGCCTGCCTCTTCCAGAATATGTTTGGATTCTTTCTGAGCAACAATAATCGGAAACGTCATGCCACCACCCCACATGCCGCCACCAATAGAAAGTTTACGCTCAAAAATTACAACCTTTTTACCAGCATCTGCTAAATATTTCGCGGCAGTAAGACCAGCAGGACCAGCACCAGCAATAGCAACATCAACTTCAAAGCAATCTCTAAATTCTTTTGAAAAACGGTCGAATATGACTCTTGTTACAACGATATCATCAATCCCCATAAACAAGCCTCGTAGCGACTATGAATTAGCCTAAGCTTATTAAATATACCGCTAACAATTTATACTCTACACTCCTGTCAGTTTTTTGTGTTGATAATCAGAAAATTCAGACCAGATGACATGATCCCAGTAGTGAAACTAGCATCTGAAACACTACCAGAAAACTACAACCCAAGTTTATTCAACTATTTCTACGAAACATTCCCAGATGGCCTGTGGGTTGCAGAGAATCTTAACAAAATAATAGGGTTTATCATAGGCGTAAAAATCAGCGAAGAGAAAGGACGCATACTAATGCTTTCTATAGCAGAAAAAAACAGAAGGAAAAACATAGGCACAGCACTATTGAAAAGTTTGCTTAAAGAACTTGTTCAGCACAACGTTAGACACATAGAACTAGAGGTTAGAACCGACAACAAAAAAGCGATACAATTCTACCAGAAACAAGGTTTTAAAATAGTTGAAACAATAAAAAATTTTTACCAAAATGGAGAACCAGCTTACCTCATGACAACGATAATTTAAGTTCTTTTGAACTCTTCTTTTTCTTTATTTGTCATGAACCTTATTGCCATCTGGTCGAGTCTGTTAGAAATCTTCTCCAGACCCGGGTGACTATTATTTGACAAGAGGTCGGCTATTCCCTTACTTAAAGCAAAAACAGCGAGCTTATGTTCCCTCTTAGACTTGTATACCTGGTATGGCGTAACATTTAGTTTTTGGTAGCATGTAAACTCTTTACCCCCATTGTGTTCTACCATACATTCGAGGTGCGTTTTCAATTGGAGTAAAAAAGTATGGAGTTGTATCAATTCGTCTTTCTGCATTATAATATCCACCAAGTTACCAAATAATAAATTAGGCTTAGATAACGCAAAGGCTTTTTATTATTTTCCATCAACTTTTTATAATCTACCATTTAGAACATCAATTAAAACACATTGATACATAGAAAAATATAAAATAAGAAAAAAGATGAGGGGCGTTATTCCAAATCTCTTTTTGTTAACACTCTAACCGACGTAGGCATTTTGACTACATTGCCCATCTTTATACCAATTATCTCTTTAACGTTCTTGCTGTCAGCTATATCCAATAATCTCTGCGTTATTATACCATCGAATATAACCACAGATATATTGTCGCTTTTTTTGAGAGCATCTGTTAATTCCCTGACCGGTATTTTTTTGATTTCTTTGTTGTTTTTATCGAATAGCACTGCTTTTAATGAACCAGATATTTCTTCTAGAACTGCTCCGTAGTTTTTCTGTTCATCTGTCATTATCTTTGGTTTTTCTTCTTCCCGGGATTCTCGCTGCTCCCTTGGCTCTCGCGGCTCATCTATTCTTTGCCTTACTGGTCTTTCTTCTTCTTTTTCTTTCTCAAACATCTCTCGGATCATGTTTTCTTTTCGGTCTTTGCTTTGCTTGTTTTTCTCGTATTTTATGTCGTACATCTCAGCATATTGTTCCGCAGGTATTTTGTTTTTCAATGCTTTCATTATTAGTTTCTGTGGTATTTCCTCTACTTCTCTTGTTTGTGGTGCACGTGATACAAAATCTACATCGGCGGTTTGTAGTAACTCTTTTAATATTAATTCACCACCTCTATCTCCATCAACAAAAGCTGTTGTGACTCTTTCTTTAGTTAGCTCTATAACTGTTCTTGGTATGTTTGTTCCTCCGACTGCTATAACGTTTTTAATACCGTATTTTAATAGGTTCAATACGTCGCGTCTGCCCTCTACAATAATTATTGAATCGCTTTTGTCAACGTTTGGTCCTGCTGGACAGTGATCTGGTCCGAAGTGTATTATCTCCTCAACCTGTACCGCTTGTCTAACATTGTCGGTTATGCTTTCTCCTTCGATTTTGCTATCTTCTATTACTTTGTTTAGTATTTCTTTTGCTCTTTCTATAACTTTTTTTCTTCGTACTACTCTAACATCTTCTACTTCTTCTGTGATTATTGCGGCTTTGCATGGTCCTACTCTATCTATGCTTTCGAATGCTGCTGCCAGTATGACTGTTTCTACTTTATCTAGAGATGTGGGTAGTGTTATGACTCCCTCGCTTTTGCCGTTTTTAGAGTCGAGTTCAACTTCAATTCTTCCCACTCTTGCTGACCGCTGTAATTCTCTTAAATCTAATTCGTCACCTAAAAGTCCTTCAGTTTGTCCGAATATCGCACCGACTACGTCTGATTTTTCTATTATACCTTCTGCTTTTATACGAGCTTTAATCATATATTTTGTTGTTGCTGGATCTATAACCATAATTTTCACCTTTTAATTTTATATTGTCTTTTTGAAAAATAGCACCTTCATCCGCTTTGTAGCAAATTTAGGTGTAAATCCTAATCATTGCATTTCTTAATTCCAATCATTTAGATAATCTATATCATGCGGGTAAATGAATTAATCCTAATATGATTAACACATTCAAATTTTGTGCTATTTTTCTTTTAAACTTATCATTTTATGATTTATTTTGCGACAATATATTAGGCTTGCGCCATATTTAAATGTTATGCCTATATTCACATAAGAGTTGGCTTTAGAAATGAAGGAGAAAATTTACATTGGTGTGGCATGGCCATATGCAAATGGTTCGCTTCACCTCGGCCACATTGCTGGCTGCTATTTGCCTGCTGATATCTTCGCACGTTACAATAGAATGGTTGGCAAAGATGTTTTAATGGTTTCTGGCAGCGATGAGCATGGTACGCCTATAACTATCACTGCTGAGAAGGAAAAGACTACACCAAAAGAAATTGTTGACCGCTATCACTTAGAGCATTTAGCCAACATGAAACAGCTTGGTATATCATTTGATTTATTTACTAGAACTACTACTACAAACCATGAAGCGACTGTACAAGAAATTTTCTTAGAACTGTATAATAAAAAATATATTTACAAAAAAAGTATTGATGCTTTTTATTGTAAAAACTGTGCCCGTTTTTTGCCTGATCGTTATGTTGAGGGGACATGTCCTCACTGTTCCTACGAACAGGCACGTGGTGACCAATGTGACAACTGTGGAAAACTCTTAGATACATTTGAATTAAAAAATGTTCGCTGTAAAATTTGTGGTGGTACACCAATTATCCAAAAAACGGAACACCTTTTTTTTGCTTTGAGCGCCTTTGAGAAGAAATTATTGAATTGGATTAAGGACAAAAAATATTGGAAGGCAAGTGTGCTAAATTTTACTAATAATTGGTTGCAGAATGGTTTAAAGGATCGAGCCATAACAAGGGATATCAGTTGGGGCATCCGTGTCCCAGTTTTTGGTTTTGAGAACAAAAGAATCTATGTTTGGTTTGATGCCGTGATTGGTTATCTTTCTGCAAGTAAAGAATGGTCTAAGAAACATCGTAAGGCAAATAAGTGGGAGGAGTGGTGGAAGAACCCTGATGCAAAGCACTACTATTTCCTAGCAAAAGACAACATACCTTTTCATTCAATTATATGGCCATCCATCATAATGGGCTATAACGAATCTTTGAATCTCCCACATGATATTCCAGCAAACGAGTATCTCACATTGAAGGGCGAGCAGTTCTCAAAAAGCAGAGGAGTTGGAATATGGGTCCCTGACATTCTAAAGCGTTTTGATGCTGATGTGATTAGATATTATTTGTCTATTAACATGCCTGAGAACAAGGATGCTAACTGGTTGTGGGACGATTTTGTATCAAAGAATAACGATGAGCTTGTTGGAACATATGGCAATTTCGTTCACAGGGTTGTAACATTTACTCACAATAATTTTGGTAAGATTCCTGAGAAAGGCAAGTTGAATGACTTAGATGAAAAAGCAATTAAAAAAATCGAGGAGGCTTACAAAGAAGTCGGTGAGTCAATAGCTGGTTGTAGTTTCAAAAAAGGTCTTAGAGCAGCTATGAACCTTGCTCAGTTTGGTAATGTTTATTTTGATCAGAATAAACCATGGGAACTGATAAAAACAGATAAAGAAAGATGTGGCACAGTGCTACATGTTTGTTTAAGGATTGTGCAGGCGCTGGCTGTTCTTACGGCACCGTATCTACCTTTTTCGTCTGACGAAGTGTGGAAGATATTTGGCAATAAAGAATCAATACATACCGCTAGTTGGGATTCGGCTTTGAAAGAAATAAAAGCAGGTAGTCTTGTGGAAAAACCAAAACCGTTATTTAAGAAACTCTTATTGGATGATTTCATGACCGAGACTGACCCTTTTTCAAAACTTGATTTACGTGTCGCAAAGGTTGTTGACGTTAAGGATCACCCGCAGGCAGATAGCTTGTATCTATTGCAGGTTGATCTAGGTGCTTTTGGTAAACGTGTTATCGTTGCTGGTATGAAACCTTACTACAAACATGATGAGATAAAAGGCAAGTCTATCGTAATCGTTGCAAATCTAAAACCTGCGAAGATACGCGGTGTTGAATCAAAGGGTATGCTATTGGCTGCTGAGGATTCTGACAAAGTGGTTTCTTTGTTGAACCCTGGTGATGATGCAAACCCTGGTTCAAGGGTTACCGTCCAGGGTTTACCACACGAGCCGGCAAGTTTACTTGAGTTTGATGATTTCAAAAAAGTTAATATGATAATTTCCGATAACAACGAAGCAACTTATAATGGTAAAAATTTGATTAGCGAAAAAGGAAAGGTTATTTCAGACAAAGCTGTTAAAAGGGGAGCGAAAATAAAATAAAAAACTTGGGGAGAAAAAATATGATAGTTGTTACTGACACGAAGCTACCATTGAATGTTTTTAAGAAAGGTAAAGTTAGAGATGTTTACGAATGCGGTGATGACCTTCTTCTTGTTGTAACTGATCGCATCTCTGCTTTTGACTATGTACTGCCCGATCCAATACCTTTCAAGGGTGTTTGTCTCACGCAGATTTCTCGTTTCTGGTTTGATTTTTTTGAGGAGAGTATCCCCAGTCATCTTATATCTGCCGATATCTCTGATTTCCCATGTGATCTTAGAAAGTATGATGATTTATTGTACGGCCGAAGTATGCTTGTCAAAAGAGCAGAGGTTTTTCCAGTTGAGTGTATAGTGCGTGGTTATATTTCTGGTTCTGCGTGGGAGTCATACAAAAAGGATGCCACTGTTTGTGGCATCGAATTACCTGGTGGTCTTAAGGAATCGGATAAGTTTGACAGCCCATTGTTTACTCCCTCAACTAAGGCTAAAAGTGGTCATGATATCAACATATCTTTTGATGAGATGAAAAAACTAGTTGGTGATGATGCCGCAGAGGAAATAAAAAGACTTTCCATAGGCATCTATGAAATGGCATCTACCTATGCTCTAGAGAATGGCATTATTATTGCTGACACAAAGTTTGAGTTCGGTAGGATCGATGGTCGTATCGCTATTGTTGACGAGTTGTTAACACCGGATTCTTCTCGTTTCTGGCCAGCTGATAAATATGAGCCTGGCAAGGGTCAACCTAGCTTTGATAAACAGTATGTTCGTGATTATCTTATCAGTACAGGTTGGGATAGAAACTCTAAACCACCTCATCTGCCAAAAAATGTTATAACTGAGACTCAAAAGAAATACATTGAGGCCTATGAGCAAATAACCGATGAGAAGTTCACACTCAAACAAGAAACATATAAATAGTAAAATTCATCTAGTGTTTATATGAAGAATCTGCGGATTACTGCTCTTTTGTTGTTTTTTATTTTATTGATTAGTAGTTTAGCTTTTAGTGACACATCAAAAAAATCTTATGACAGTCATAAGAACGATGATTTTTATTTTGTTCAAATAACTGATACGCATGTTTTAAGTAAGTTGTTTGATACGAACGAGAAGTCTGTTAAAAGATTTAGAGGTGTTCTAGATCGTGTTTGTTCTTTTAATGTTAAACCTGCTTTTGTTGTTGTTACAGGCGATTTAACTGAATGGGGTGCAAGCGGATTGTCTGGTGCTCTTAATTGCAAGGCATTCGCAAATTGTTTGTACAAAAAAGATGGTAAACTTTATGCTGATGGAAATTTTTCAATTCCTGTTTATACAACACCAGGTAACCATGATTATTGTTTTAATCGTAACCTTAAAAATTACCACAAATACATAGATAAAAACCATATCGAAGATGAGGATAGATACGCTGTTACATTCGGAGATACCAGTTTATTTTTTATGGACTCTGGTCCAAATTATTACTCAGATATTTCTATTTTGTTTGATTGGCATGGTGAAGGACTTTTTGATTGCGACATAGAATGGCTAGACGATCAACTTAGCAATTGTCAATCCTCACACAAAATAGTATTAATGCATCATCCTGCTGTTGGCGAAGAAGATGATTTATTTATTAACAATAGAGATGAATTTATTGATCTATGTGAAACATATGGTGTTGAGGTTGTTCTAGCAGGTCATACACATAGATCAAAGGTTTATGATTATGATTTAAACGAATACACAGAACTTCCATTGAATTGCAGCCAGTTGCCAACGCTTTATGTTCAGACTGATGATTGTAAAAGCGGGGTTCATTATAGGAACATTAGTTTTGTAGGTGATGATATTTGGCTCGAGGATTGTGCAGAGGTTAAAGTTTCTTCTTTTAGTTGAACCCAGTGCAATTTGAATCAACCATCAAAAATGATAAGTTTATTTTCCAAAAAAACATAAAAATTCAAAAAATAACTTATTTATCCTTCTTGAATAGGTGAGCGCCAATCACAGCCAGGTGTTCTAAGACCAATCTTTGGGATTAAAGGTGAGTGACGTTTATGGTGGCTTTTAACTCTCATGTTTTTTATTCTTTCAACAACAGATTTCTTGAAATCCAAAGCCCTTGCTATTTCATTTACATCCATTTTTCGTTCAAGACAAAAAAGTATTCTATCAAGGTCTCTGTAAGGTAAACCTAATTCGCCTTCATCAGTCTGTCCTTTCCAAAGACCTGCCGTAGGTTTTTTAGAAATAATAACACCAGGTATTTTCAAATATTTTGCAAGCTCCCAAACCTGTGTTTTATAGAGATCACTAATTGGTTGAATGTCCACACCACCATCACCGTATTTGGTGAAATAACCAACTAGCATCTCTGATTTATTTGAGGTGCCACAAACTAGACTTTTGGTCATATTAGAATATTCGAAAAGGAAAACCATTCTTGTTCTAGCTTTTATGTTTGCAAGAGAAAATTTATCTGGTTTAATAACAGAACGTTTACTTATTTCTTTTACAATAGGTGTTATATCAATTTTTTTACATGATAAATCAAGTTTTTTTACTAGTATGTCAAGGTGTTTGAAATCGGCAACTGGTGTTGATTCATCCGGTAGAAAGACACATCTTGTTTTATTCTTACCTAGTGCCTGTTTGCATAAGAGAGCTACGACTGCCGAGTCTACGCCGCCCGATAAACCTAATACTACACTTTTGCATCCTGAGTTTTCTACGTAGGTTTTTATGAAATCTTTTATTATTGTTGATACTTCTTGAGGGTTTATTGACAGATCAATGTCCAAATCAAATCATCCTCGCTTAATTTTGTTTTTTACTTGGTCGTATATTGATTTTCCATGTGAGTCTATTGCTACTACTAGTGGGCCGAAGTTTTTTACTTCGAATATCCAGACTGCTTCTGCCATGCCTAGTTCTTTTAGCCAGTAAACATTTTTTACTTCTTGAATTTTGTCTGCTGCTAGTGCACCGGCACCACCAGTATACAAAGTATATACACATATATATTTTTGTAATGCTTTCTTTGTTCTATCTCCCATGGAACCTTTACCAATAATAAGATTAACAGCAAATTTACCGATGAAGCTATCCTCGAACATGTCCATACGCTCGCTAGTTGTAGGGCCAGCAGAGACAACTTCCCAACCATCACCTGATTTTTTCATGAGAGGACCACAATGATAAAGACCCATAATACTAGGATCAAAAGGAATCTTAGACGCATCCTTTTCAAGCATCATTTTATGAGCAGCATCACGAGCAGTGAAAACATAGCCAGAGACGAAGATAACATCACCAACACGTAATTTTTCAACATCAGATTTTTTAAGAGGAATATTTAGATTGTATTCAGCCACTATTTAACCTCCCAACTACCATCCTTGTGGATAATCATTGTAGCACGACGATCAGCCCAACATTGAACAACCAAACCGACAGGCAAACTAGCAGGATGACGAGGAGCCTTCTCAACATGAACATCAAGAACAGTGGTCTTACCACCGATACCCATAGGACCAATACCTGTATCATTGATTTTTTTAATCATTTCTTTCTCAAAATCAGCAATTTTTTTATCATGATGACGAACACCAACAGGTCTGAGCAGAGCAGTCTTACCAAGTTTCATAGCAAGATCAGCGCCACCGCCGATACCAACACCGATAACAGTTGGGGGACAAGGATTACCACCAGCATTAACAACTTCGTTTAAGACGAAATCCTTAACACCCTCAAGCCCAACACCAGGACTAAGCATAACAAGCTTGCTCATATTTTCACTACCAGCACCTTTCGGAATCGCTGTGATAAAAACATCGCTTCCATCAACAAAATCCCAGGTGATAGCAGGGATATAATCACCAACATTATCAGCATGGTTAAATTTAGTGAAAGGATCAACGGTATTTGGTCTGAGAGGGACTTTTTCAGTAGCAATTCTAACAGCATCTGTGATAACAGTTTTCAAATAACCAATGTTTGGAAAATCAACACCAGCATTTATAAAAAAAGTCTGAACACCGGTGTCTTGACATAAGGGTCTACAGGTTTTTTTAGCAACTGCTATGTTATCAAGGATGTTTTTAAGCTGAATCTTAGCTAAACCCTCTTCCGAGTCGTAGGCTTTTTTCAGAGCAGCAACTACATCATCTGGAAGCTCTATCTCAGCTTTTTTTATAAGCTCAACAACACCTAATTTAATCTTAGCCAAATCCATATTTTCCAATACAGGTATCAATTACTAGAGAAAAGTATTTTGCTCAAAAAAAGGAAAGGAAAAAAGAGATTTTAAGCCAATGGGTTACCGATACTTCCCATGAAAAGAATTGTGCCTGTTTCCTTGTGTTGAATTATAAACAGGAAGGGATGATCAGCGTTAAAAACAATACTGGATTGAGAACAGTTATCCAACATAATAACTGCTGTTGCCGCTGCAGCTTCCGTTCCTTCTTCGTTTACCTCGATAAATGCTTTATGTCTCACTGTCTTTATATAAAGTGGATCTATAATATCTGTGCCAGACCAGCGACACATACCAGTGAACTCGGCGTAAGGTTCAAATGCTCTTGGCATGCCCATCTGCTTTAGTGGTTCGTTTAATTCGTATTCCGTCTCAAGCTTAAATTTTGGAAGATGAATGTTTACATTAGTTTCATACATTGTTGCTTTCAACTCAGACAAGGATTCAAATGTTAGAGATTCTACAATTTCTGGAATACTTTTTTGCGTAGGAAGTAAAATTAGCATAGAAAGCTCTCCGCCGGTGTAAGGTAATTCAAGAATCTGAAATTCCTGGGTTTCAGTGTAATAAAACAATTCCTCAGAACCTACAAGGCACATTGTTGGAACTTTTATTTTCTCGCCACTTGCTAATTTAAACTCTAGTTCTTTTGTATCTTCCGGATTAAATTGTACTTTCCAATCAGCTTTGAAGTAAATAGCATTAGTAAGGATTAATGCAGTGACTCCAATGATATCATTTTTTTTGATTAAGTCAGTAATTTTTCCTTTTGTTTGTTCTTTTACCCAGTCGTTTATCATCTTAGCGGTTTCTTCAGGTTTGGAAACATCGATTTTTGTAGCATGGCCTTTGTAATATTCCTCAATGATTTTAGAATAACTCAGTAAAAGACCAAGATTATTTCTTATCCAGAGAGCATTAGCTGTACTAATAGTAAAATTTTCATTCTTGTTCAAATAATCATAAAGCATCTTTATCGATTCTAAAACAGTTTGATTATTCTGTGGAATACCCAAGACTTCCAGCATTTCTTCAGCTGTTTGTCCACTTGCACCTTCATATGCCATTGCAAGGGCAATAAAGATACTATACGGTGAAAAGAAAATGTTTTCATCACCAGTTTTTAACAGTTCTTTATAAAGTTTAAATGATAATTCACATATTTCTTCTGCAACAGAACAATTACCTAACTTTATGGTTGATTTGGCTTTAACAGGTTCATAACTTGTTAAGTTAGCATAGTCGACACCTGCGTAAACACCGGTGGAAACAAGGACCAGTGTGATTATTATTGCTAGTGTTTTTAGTTTATTCATTTAAATCACTAAGAATGTATTATTATTCAACTTACTATATAAAGACCTGGAAAACGTTCGGAAAAAGCCGAACAAAATATGATTAAAACACGTGTTTTTACACTGATTTAAGCATTAAATTAAAAAAATAAAAAGAAAAAAGATTTGGTGATTGTTTATTTTCTGTTTTTCACCAAGTTATCCACAATAGATGGATCAGCTAGCGTACTAGTATCGCCGATTTGGTCTACGTTACCATCTGCGATTTTTCTTAGGATACGTCTCATGATTTTACCGGAACGAGTCTTTGGCAATCCTTCTGAGTACTGTATCTTGTCAGGTGTCGCATGTGGACCTATCTCTGTTCTAACCATCTGAACAAGCTCTTTTGTAAGGATATCATCTGACCTTTCACCTGTCTTAAGAGTAACATAAGCGTATATGCCCTGACCTTTTATCTCATGCGGAAAACCTACTACTGCTGCCTCGGCAACCTTCGGGTGTTTACCTATGGCCCCTTCTACCTCGGCGGTTCCTATTCTGTGTCCTGACACGTTTATGACATCATCAACTCTACCAGTTATCCAGTAGTAACCATCCTCGTCTCTTAGACATCCGTCACCAGTGAAAAACACGTTTGGATAAACAGTGAAATAGGTTTTCCTGAATCTCTCATGGTCACCATAAACAGTTCTCATAAGACCAGGCCAATCTGCCTTAATCACCAGATTACCACTTACACCGTTTCCTTTCAGTTCTTTACCAGAATCATCCATTATGCCTGGCTCAATACCAAAGAATGGGAGTGTTGCAGAACCAGGTTTCAATGGAACAGCACCAGGTAACGGGGTTATCAGAATACCACCGGTTTCAGTCTGCCACCATGTATCAACAATTGGGCATCGTCCGCCACCAACTAAGTTGTAGTACCATAGCCATTCTTTAGATTTTATTGGCTCACCAACAGAACCTAGTATCCTCAAAGAACTTAGGTCATGTTGTTTAACCCAGGAATCACCCTCTTTCATAAGTGCTCTAAGAGCAGTTGGAGCTGTATAGAAAGTATTTACCTTGTGTTTTTCACAGACAGCCCAGAATCTACCCCAATCAGGGTGGTTTGGTACTCCCTCAAACACTATGCTTATAGCCTTGTTTGTCAAAGGACCATATACAATATATGTATGTCCTGTAACCCAACCTATATCTGCTGTGCACCAGTAGATATCACCCTCATGATAATCAAAAATGTATTTATGCGTAAAAGCAGCATATACTAGATAACCACCGGTTGTGTGAAGAACACCCTTTGGTTTACCAGTTGAACCCGATGTGTACAAAATAAACAACGGGTCCTCTGCATCCATGTGTTCAGGTGGGCAAGTGGGTTTTGCTTTTTTCATCTCTTCGTGCCACCAATGATCCTTACTTGTCATTGCAACGTTTTCGCCCATGCGTTTTACAACGATAACGGACTCTATTGAAGGACAATGCTGAAGTGCTTGATCAGCAGTAACTTTCATAGGCAATGATTTCGGTCCTCTAACACCAGCATCCTGTGTAATAAGCATTTTACAGCTTGAATCGTTTATCCTATCGCGAAGTGACTCGGCAGAAAAACCACCGAAAACAATAGAGTGGATAGCACCTATACGAGCACAGGCAAGCATAGCTATTGGTAGCTCAGGTATCATCTGAAGATAAATACAAACACGGTCACCTTTTTTAACACTTTTAGACTTCAATACATTTGCAAACTTTTGTACCTCATCAAGTAACTGCTTGTAAGTGAATTTTTTAGTCTCAGATGGGTCGTTACCCTCCCAAATAAGAGCAAGGTCGTTGCCATGGCCGCCTTCAACATGTCTATCAAGACAGTTGTAGCTAACGTTAAGTTTACCACCCTCAAACCATTTTATCTGAGCGGTATTAAAATTTGAATTTCTGACTTTTTTCCATTTCTGATACCAAGAAACATAATCTTCGGCAATCTTGCCCCAAAACTTATCTGGGTTTTTTATCGACTCGTTGTACATCTCTTGATATTTTTTCATATCCTTTACGTAGGATTTAGAACTAACTTCTTTGCTGGGTTTAAAAACTTGAATTGTTTCTTCTGACATAACCATATTTTTCGTCCTCCCAAGACAATCATGCTAACCCTTTTTTAACAATTTTTAGAACGACTTTATATCTGTAGTCATTCAAGTTAACATATCCATTATCTGGCATTGCCGGGAATAGAATTTCAGTATAAGTATTTTTTCATAATTTTATTTAAATAAGATAGAAAAGTCATCTAAAACCGAACGTTTTTTTAACAATTGGTGCAAAACCAAAATCCTTTATAACAACCATATGCTCAAAAGCATAAGTTCCAATAAATGGAGCATGCGATATTAGATTATTCTCCTTTAAAAACCTGATTTTATTCATCTCATCTTGCTTGTATTCTTGATAAGTTGGATAAGCAGATATTATAACACTTTCAAATTTTCTACTAGCAAGAAATATGGTGGAAGAAGAATCAAGATAAGAAATATCTTTTTCAGTTGGTGCATTGTTAGGATTAAATTTTATATGATAAAAAACTAGGATTTCAAAACCTAATTTTTTAAGATCTGGAATTGTAATTCCTCTCATTAAATCGTTTTCAAAAAACTGTTTTTTCATCCTAGAAACTGTATGTCTCGAAAGACCCACTAACCCCCCTATCGCTTGTGTAGTAGCATCAGGATGTTCAACTATCGCAGCATAAACTTCTTTTTCTTTATTTGTAAACTCGGTTTGGTTTAGATTGTTAAACCAATTTTTTGTTTTAGTTTGTTTTGAATTTTCTAAAGAAAAAAACTTGTTAAGCACACGAGAAAAATCAAAAAATCTTATTATTTGACTTGTTTCAAAAGGAAATATAGCCTCGTTTGGATATTCTTTTTCAAGTAAACCAAGTCTACCAAAGGTTTCTGTTCTTACCTCATTTATTCTTCCTATATTTGTATAATTTTTAGATAGATTAACTGAAAAACCTTTTTCTTGTTCACCAACTGAAAAAATAAGTTCATCAAAAACTTCTATTGTTTTTTTTGTTGCTTGCACCCGTTCTTCAAGTGGTATGACAGGATTAAACTGTGCGTATATAACAGCCAATAGTTCGCAGCCTAAGCGGTCTAACATTGGTACGTTTAGTTTACGGAAAAAACCCTGATCGTTTAATCTTTTTTTTATTGATGTAAGTGTTGATAGTTTAACGTTTATCTCTGATGATAATTCGCTATCGTTTTTTTCGGGATGCATTATTAATCCGCAAAGAACTTTCTCTTCGTTCTTTGTCAATAGAATCTTTTTCACAATCAGATAATGGAATAATTCGATATATAAATTTTCTCATTTATACGATATATAAATTTATAGTTGTTAAAAAGCTCATTAAATATCTAAAATACACCAAAATAACATTTTTGCACAATATTAATTGTCTATATGTAAAACAAATTAAAAAGCTTTATATAACAAATTAATATACGTTTTTCAATCAAATATTGGAGGATAAACTTATGGGAATGACAATAGCTGAGAAAATACTCTCTAAACACATAATAGAAGGAAAACCAGAAAAAGGAAACGAAGTAGGAATAAAAATCGACCAAACACTAACACAAGACGCAACAGGAACAATGGCATACCTACAATTCGAAGCAATGGCCGTACCAAAAGTAAAAACAGAACTATCAGTAAGCTACGTTGACCACAACACAGTTCAGATTGGTTTTGAAAATGCTGATGACCATAAATACCTTCAATCAGTAGCAGCAAAATATGGAATAATATATTCAAGGGCAGGAAATGGAATCTGCCATCAAGTACACCTGGAAAGATTTGGCAAACCAGGAAAAACACTACTAGGCTCAGATTCACACACACCGACCGGTGGAGGAATAGGAATGATGGCGATCGGTGCCGGCGGTCTAGATGTCGCTGTAGCAATGGCAGGCGGACCATTTTACTTAACTTATCCAAAAATCATTAAAATAGAACTAAAAGGAAAACTAAAACCATGGGTTTCAGCAAAAGACGTGATACTAAAAGTTTTAGAAATATTCTCAACAAAAGGAAACGTAGGTTGTGTCTTTGAATACGGCGGGGAAGGCGTAAAAACACTATCAGTACCAGATAGAGCAACAATAACAAACATGGGAGCGGAATGCGGAGTAACAACCTCAATCTTCCCAAGCGATGAAATAACAAAAGAATTTTTGAAAGCACAAGGAAGAGAAAAAGATTGGATTGAACTCAAAGCAGATGATGATGCTAAATACGATCGCGTTGTTGAAATTAATTTAAATGAACTTGAACCGCTAGCGGCAACACCGCACAGCCCAGGAAACATAAAGAAAGTTCGTGAAATACAAGGACTAGATGTAGACCAAGTCTGCCTAGGAAGTTGCACGAATTCATCATACACTGATCTGATGAAAGTAGCCCAAATTTTAAAAGGTAAAAAGATTCATCATAACGTTAGTTTTGTTGTTGCACCAGGATCAAAACAGGTAATTGAAAATATAGAACGAGACGGTGGACTCTTTGAACTTATTTCTGCGGGCGCAAGAATCGCTGAATCAGCATGTGGCTTCTGCATAGGAAACAGTCAATCACCAAAAACCAGTGCGATATCATTACGGACAAGCAATAGAAATTTTGAAGGCAGATCTGGAACAAAAGATGCACAAGTATATCTTGTCAGCCCTGAAACAGCAGCAGCGGCAGTCATTACTGGAAAAATCACTGACCCAAGAGACCTAGAACAAATGGGATTCAAATATCCAACTGTTTCAATGCCTAAGAAATATTACATAGACGATGGAATGTTCATACAACCACCGAAAGACGGGAAAAACATAAAAATCTACAGAGGACCAAACATCGGTGAACCGCCAAAAAGTACACCAATGCCTGAAAACATCAACGGAATTGTAACAATCAAAGTCGGTGACAAAATCACAACAGACCACATAATACCAGCTGGCGCACGAATGAAATACAGATCCAACGTACCAAAATACTCTGAGTTCGTCTTTGAAATCATCGACCCAAAATTCCATGAACGCGCAAAACAAATACGAGGAACCGGTAAATTCAACGTAATAGTGGGTGGTGTTAGCTACGGGCAAGGATCATCAAGAGAGCATGCAGCAATCTGCCCAATGTATCTGGGTGTAAAAGCAGTTATTGCAAAATCAATGGAAAGAATACACAAGGCAAACCTCGTGAACTTCGGAATAATACCATTGAAATTCAAAAACGAAAAAGACTACGACACCATAGACCAAAATGATGATCTTGAAATACAAAACATCCCTGAGCTTTTGAAAAAAGGTAAAACAATAACAGTAAAAAATAAAACGAAAAATAAGACTTTTGAGGTTGAGTACGACCTTTCTGAGAGAGAAAAACAAATCCTGCTCGCAGGTGGGACACTCAACTACATAAAATAAGATTTTTTAGGAGATGAAAAGAAATGAAAAAACAACATGAAAAAATCAAGGTAAAAAACACAATTGTTGAAATAGACGGAGACGAAATGACCCGTGTAATGTGGAAGATGGTAAAAGAAAAACTACTCTTCCCACATCTAGACATGAAGCTAGAATACTACGACTTAGGTTTAAAAAAGAGAGATGAGACAGACGATAAAATCACAGTGGATGCTGCAAACGCAATAAAGAAATATGGTGTTGGAGTAAAATGTGCAACTATAACACCAAACAAAGACAGAATAAAAGAATACAGCCTGAAAAAGGAATGGCCTAGTCCAAATGGAACCATCAGAGCAATACTTGATGGTACCGTATTCCGAAGTCCAATACTTGCAAACAACATTCCACCATCAGTTAGAACTTGGAAAAAACCAATTCACATCGGCAGACATGCATATGGTGATGTATACAAAAATCAGGAAATACGTGTTCCAGGACCTGGAAAAGGAGAACTGGTCTTCACCCCAGCTGACGGAGGACAACCTGTTAGTCTGATGATCCAAGATTTCAAAGGGCCAGGAATTCTACAAGGAATACACAACACAGACAAATCTATAAACAGTTTTGCAAAAGCATGTTTTACATATGCATTGGATCAAAAAGTAAGCCTATGGTTTGCAACAAAAGATACAATCTCAAAAACTTACGATGCGCGATTCAGACAAATCTTCCACGAAGAATTTGAGAAAAACTGGAAGAAGAAATATGAGGACACTGGCATTGAATATTTCTTTACACTGATAGACGACGCAGTCGCCAGGGTAATGAAATCGGAGGGCGGATTTTTGTGGGCATGCAAGAACTACGATGGTGATGTACTGTCAGATATGCTCGGCTCAGCCTATGGAAGTCTAGCTATGATGACGTCCGTGTTGGTATCACCTGATGGTTTCTTTGAATACGAGGCAGCTCATGGTACAGTCCAGAAACACTACTACAAATATCTGAAAGGAGAAAAGACTTCATCCAACCCGATGGCACTCATATTTGCATGGACTGGCGCTTTGAAGAAAAGAGGAGAACTCGATAAAACGCCAGAGGTCGTAGATTTTGCGCATAAACTAGAACATGCATCAATCGAAACAGTTGAAGCAGGTATCATGACAGGTGATTTGATGAGAGTAGCTACACCGAACCCAAAAAACAAACAAGTTTATACCGAAGAATTTATTGATGCAATTGCAGATAGACTTAAGAAAAAATTGTAAAAAGGGGAGGTAAAAATATGGCACAAAAGGGAATTCGAGAAGCAGATGGAAAACAGATGATTGCACGTCTGCTTAAAGACTACACAAATGGGAAATACTCCATTGAAAATAAATTCATTACAATCGGACCTGAAACAGATTTGAAAAAACTACCAAGCACATACAAGTGGCTAGCAAAAGAAAAACTCGTTGTGAAACCAGATCAACTAATCAAACGAAGGGGAAAAAGCAAACTTCTTCTTTTGAATGCGAGCTGGAAAGATGCAGAGAAATGGATAAGCGAGCGCATGAATAAACCAGTAACAGTTGGAACTGTAACAGGAATACTAGACCATTTCATTGTAGAACCATTTGTTCCACATAAAGAAAACGACGAGTATTATCTAGCAATAATTTCCAAAAGAGATGGTGACGAAATTCTTTTCCACCACGAGGGTGGAATTAACGTTGGTGACATAGATGCAAAGGCCGCCAGACTGATGGTCCCGATAGGAGAATATCCAACAATAGCAGATATCGAAAAGAAAATACTTGGGAAAGCGCCAGCAGCAAGAAAAAAATTAATTGCTGGGTTCATAGAAGGTATGTTCAAATTCTACGCAGATCTCAACTACTCATATTTAGAAATAAACCCGTTCGTGGTTACCGGCAATAAAATCGTACCACTTGACTTAGCAGCAAAAATGGATGACACCGCAGAGTTTGAGAGCGGCCAGAAATGGGGTGGCATTGATTTTCCATCACCATTCGGGAGAATGCTTAGTAAAGAAGAGGCTTACATCAAGGAGCTCGACTCAAAAACAGGCGCATCATTAAAACTCACAATTCTCAATCCAGAAGGAAGAATCTGGACTATGGTCGCGGGTGGTGGTGCCTCAGTAATCTACGCAGATACAATCACTGATTTAGGATTTATGAGTGAGATGGCAAACTATGGCGAATACTCCGGTGACCCAAATGAGGAGTTTACATATCTCTACGCAAAAACGGTTCTTGACCTGATGACAAGAAAGAAGAATCCAAAAGGAAAGTTCTTGTTGATCGGTGGTGGAATTGCAAACTTCACAGATGTCGCAAACACATTCAAAGGAATTGTAAGAGCCCTTAAAGAATACAAAGACAGACTTAAAGATAACAAAGTAAAAATCTATGTGCGAAGGGGAGGACCAAACTACAAAGAAGGATTAAATAGAATGAAGGAACTTGGTAAAGAACTAGGTGTTCCTATTGAAGTATTTGGTCCTGAGACACACATGACTAAAATTGTCTCAATGGCACTAAAAGGAGGTAAGTAAATGACAAAAAAAGATTATATTCTCTTTGATAAAGACACACAATCATTCATCTATAATCTTCAGGTAAACGCAGTTCAGAGAATGCTGGATTTTGACTATGCCTCCGCAAGAAAAACCCCGTCTGTAGCTGCTATTGTTAACCCAACCGGCTCAGATAGTTTCCAGAAATTCTTCTTCGGGCCAAAAGAAATTCTAGTCCCAATATACAAGTCACTTAAGAATGCAGCAAACAAACACAAGAACGTTGATGTCATGATCAACTTCGCATCATTCAGATCTGCCGCTTCATCAACAGAAGAAGCATTTGCGGTACCTCAAATTAGAACTATAGTAATTATAGCAGAGGGAGTACCAGAACGAAGAATGAAGATGCTTGTTGCAAAAGCAAAAAAACTAAACAAAATTATAATCGGACCAGCAACAGTCGGTGGTATTGTAGCAGGCCAATTCAAGATTGGAAACACTGGCGGAACAATTGAAAACATAATGGAATCAAAACTCCATAGACCCGGCTCAGTAGGTTTTGTATCAAAATCCGGTGGACTTAGCAACGAGGCATATAACATTATTTCACGTAACACAGATGGTCTTTACGAGGGAATAGCCATTGGTGGTGATAGATACCCAGGTTCAACTCTTATAGAACATCTACTGCGATTTGAAAAAAACCCTGAAATTAAGATGATGGTGTGCCTTGGCGAAGTCGGAGGATCAGATGAATACACAATTGTTGATGCACTAAAAAAGAAACAGATAAAAAAACCACTAGTTGTATGGGTGACAGGTACGTGCACAAAGGCTTTCAAAACCGAGGTTCAATTTGGTCACGCTGGAGCAAAAGCAGGTTCTGAGTTGGAAACCGCTGATGCAAAAAACGCTGCGCTTAAAGCAGCTGGTGCAGTTGTTCCAAATTCCTTTGATGACTATGGTGAAAAGATTGGCGAAGTTTATCGTGATCTTGTAAAAAAGAAAATAATTAAACCAAAACCAGAACCACAAATTATCAAAATGCCTATGGACTATAACGCAGCAGTAAAAACAGGACTCATAAGAAAACCAACTAATTTCGTATCAACAATATCGGATGACCGGGGAGAAGAACTTGTATATGGCAATATGGAGATCACCGAGGTATTCGAAAAAGACATAGGTATAGGTGGTGTGCTAAGCATACTATGGTTCAAAAAACTTTTACCAAGATACGCAACGAAATTCATCGAGATGACTGTAATGGTAACAGCAGACCATGGACCAGCTGTATCAGGTGCTCATAACACAATTGTAGCAACAAGGGCTGGTAAAGACCTGATCTCATCACTTGTCTCAGGTATGCTTACGATTGGACCGAGATTCGGAGGGGCGGTAGACGGAGCAGCACAGATGTTTTCCCAGGCTTACGATGAGGGAAAAACGCCACAACAGTTTGTAAACGACATGAAAGTAAAAGGTGTAAACATACAAGGAATAGGACACAGAATAAAATCAATACACAACCCAGATATGCGAGTAACAATAATAAAAGAGTACGCGAAGAAAAACTTCAAGAAAACACCACTACTTGACTACGCTTTAGAGGTAGAAAAAATCACCACATCAAAACGAGATAATCTAATACTAAATGTAGATGGATGCATAGGCATATGCTTCGCAGATTTAATTAGAAACGAGATGCCAAAAGAAGAGGCAGATGAATACATAAAAATGGGTGCTTTGAATGGTCTTTTCGTTCTAGGTAGAAGCATAGGTCTTGTTGGACATTATCTTGACCAGAAACGGTTGAAACAAGGATTGTACAGACATCCATGGGACGACATAGCATATATGCTACCCGAAAAGTAGAGCGACAAAAATATATTAACATAAAACATACGAAAAGGCACCGATCAATATGAGCGGGTTCACAGGTGCAATAAAAGATCATAGAGATGGTGCCATTCTTCATCTTTTTGTAACAACTGGGGCCAAAAACCTAGTTTTTCCCGCAGGGTATAACATATGGCGTAAGTGTCTGGAGATAAAAGTTTGTTCTGAAGCTAAAGAAAACAAGGCAAACAAAGACGTGATTAAAACAGTTGCAGAGTATTTCAAAAAACCTGTGACAAATGTGTATATCCTCTCCGGGGAAAAGAGCCGGGAAAAAACACTGCTTGTTAAGGGCATTTCAGTTGAAAGTGCTAACAAAAAATTAAAGGAGTCTTTAGATGGACTATAAAGAATCTCTTGAGGAACTTGAAAAATTATTATTAGAATTGCAAGAGAAAAATACGAGTATTCCTATTATTGTAGAAGGCGATAAAGACGTTGTAGCTCTTCGTAAGCTAGATGTAAAAGGAATTATAATTACTGCCAACATAGGAAAATCTCTAGCCGATTTTTGTGACAGAATTGCTGAACGATACAAGGACGTAATTATTCTTACTGATTGGGATTGGCGAGGTGGACGTCTCTGTCATACAATTAGAAAAAATCTAGAAGGTCGGGTAAACTGTGATATAAAATACAGAGAGATGCTTGCAAGATATACAATGATTCGTACAGTTGAAGGTTTACCGTCTTGGATTGAAACTATGAAAAAGAAAATAAATTTGGTTTAATTAGATAGAATATATATCAATAAATAAGAACAGCCTTAACACCTTTTACGGACCTTATTTTTGGTATAAGAATACCGGACACTTGTTTTTCTGTAACGATAAATAATCTTGGTTCTTCAGAAAGTTCAAAATCATCTACTATAGCTTGCCTTATGCTAATATTGTTATTTGCAATTATTGTTGCCACGTCTGCTAGTATTCCAGGCACACTAGGATCCTTTGGAATTATTTCTATAACACCCCAATTCATTTCTGGAGCTACATCTTTTAGATGACACGTTGGTTTCAATTTGGAAAAAACCTTTTGTAAATCCTTTTTATCCATTATTGTTTTAATCGTACTAGTTATAATTCTTCTATCAATCTGAAAAGCTCGTGCCAATTTAGAATCTGAAATTTCAATTTCACCACAAAAAATTTTATTATCGCTTACTTTTAATCCGTATTCGAGCAATTTTTGAGCGAGCTTCTTTCTTTTAGGATATTTATTGAAATATTTGGCAAGTTGTCTCCACATATAATCTTGTAATAATATTTGATTATATAAAAATTTACATTAATGTAAATAATTGTACAATAATGTACATTTATTGACCATATTTAAATAGGCATCCATTGATGGTAGGCATGTGAAACCATGAAAAAACACGAAAATATAATAACAACAATCGGAGCAGTTGCTCTCCTTCTAGGTGTGATGCTAACGCCATCTATCCATGCAATGATGCTAGAAGGAAAGACGGTGGAAACAACAACCAAAACTGTAATAATGAAAGAAGACAAAATGATTGAAAACAATGAATATGAACCTGTTTGTCCTGGAAGCATTTATGGTGAAATTGTTGTGATCGATGGATGGAGTTTCCATCCTGGTTGTGGCATACTTGTTGAAGCTCGAATAGGAAATACAGTGATTGGAAGAGATTTCAGCAATGTTTTTGGTTACTACAGAATTAGAGGGATTTCTGTGGGTTATACTTATACGGTGATAGCTTGTCCATTTGGATCAGGATATGATAGCGTAACCGAAATCGCAACATTAACATCAGATAAACCTTGCGCAGAAATTGATTTTATCTTGGAAAGAAATCATAACAGCATAAACCTTCAGATGTATTTGAATTCCATAATCTACAAACAGCTAGAACAACTATACAGTAGTTCATATCAGATTTCACAAAATAATCTATTATTGCAAGCAACTATGGCAACAAACAAATAAAAACTATTAATCAAAACCCTCTTCTTTTTTTCTTAAAAAACTAAATTGCATATAAGAAAAATAGGAAAAAAAGAGATTTTTTATTTCAAACAGACTGCTATATCATTCTCAAATGGTTTTACATCTATTTTATTCTCTCTAGCCAGCCAACCAAGTGCAGAATAGGCATCCTTAGGTTGTAATCTAGTTAACTTAGTGATAGAAGAGACATCAACCTCTCTTTGTTTAGAGATTATATTCCAAACTTTACCCGCATCAGTACCAATTTTATTTGTTAAATTCGTTTGACCAAGTCTGTACATCGGGCCTTCTCTGCAAATTTTATTTTCTCTAGCTAACCAACCGATAGCTGCAAAAAACTCATCTTCCTTAAGTTTTGCAGTCTTCATTATCTTTGTTTGCGTCATAGAACCCTGTGAGCTAAGTGCTTGCCATATCTTCCCTGCATTTTGACCAAATTCTTCTATTACATTTTTCATGTAACCTCATCCTCAAACGGGGTATATACAATAAAGGAATATATAGATTTTGATAATTGCTTTTCATCTGTAATCTAAACTAAAAAAAATTAATACAATTTTTGTAGGATACGTAATTACGATAACCTAATTCTAACGTCTTAGCTTTACCAAATTTTTTGATTCTATTTTATCTTCCCTAGCTAACCAGCCAAGCGCAGAATACGCATCTTTTTCATCCAGTTGTGCTAACTTTGCGATAACAGATACGTCGACTTCATTATTTTTTGCGAGAGTGTTCCACAATTTCCCGGCATCTGCACCAATTTTATCAGTTAAATTAGTTGCACCGAGTCTATAAAAAGAGCCGTTTTTAGAAATCTTATTTTCTCTAGCAAGCCAACCAATCGCAGCTTGAAATTGACTCTCCTCAAGCATAGTGCTATTGATTAATCTAGATTCAGTAAGAGGACCCTGTAAGTTAAGGACTTTCCATATCTTACCTGCGTTTTGGCCAATTTCTTCCATGCCCTTCATATCCCCACCTTCTCAAAAATAGTATACAATATAATGGATATATATGTTGTGATTATAATACAAAAAAACATAGCATAAAAGCTATACATACGATTATATACTAATTGTTTATTACGAAAAACGAAGACTCCTCTAAAAAGAGGGGCCAAAAAAACAAAAAGGAAGTATAAAATGGAAAGAAGAAATGATAGAAGGCCACGAAGCTTTGATTCACCTCGTGAAATGCACAAAGTAACTTGTGCAGAATGCGGTAAAGAAACTGAAGTTCCTTTCAAACCTGACGGAACACGACCAGTGTATTGTAGGGACTGTTACACAAAGCATAGGCCGAAAAGATTTTAATTAAGGATTCATAGAAAAAACACCAAATAAAAGGTTTTTTCTTCTTCTTTTTTCTTATTTCTAGATAAGATTTTATTTTAAAGAATGTTTTTTAAAGAAATAAATGTTATGAGGTAAATTATATGACAAAATCAAGACACATAAATCAAAGAACAGGCGTATTTGTAGATGTACAAAATATGTATCACTCTGCAAAACAACTGTACAACAGCAAAGTAAACTTTAGAACAATACTAAGGGATGCAATAGCTGACAGAAAACTTATCAGAGCAATAGCCTATGTGATAAAAGCAGATGTAAAAGATGAGAATACATTCTATGATGCACTGATGGAGATGGGATTCGAAGTAAGATCCAAAGATCTGCAAGTTTTCTATGGCGGTGCAAAAAAAGGAGATTGGGACGTAGGAATAGCTATGGACGTCATGAGGCTAGCACCAAAATTAGACACAATCGTACTAATTAGCGGAGACGGAGACTTCTCAGATCTTTTAGATCACGCAAAAAGCCTAGGTTGCAGAACCGAAGTAATAGCATTCGGCAAAACAACATCGCATAAACTAAGAGATGTCACAGATTTCTTCCTTGATCTAGATAAGAACAAAAAGTATCTACTACCAAAAAGAGAATAAAAACTTTAAATAACAGATATTACTGTTATAATGTAGGAGAGACTGAATAAGATGAAGGACAAAATATTACAAGAAGCCATGGAATGGTACGAAAAAAATGGCAAAAACTCCGAGGTTTACATAGGAGACTTCATCGATTTAATCTTCAGCAAAACAACAGATGCTGTTTTAGAAGAAGTTAAAACCGAATTAAAAAACGAATTTGAAAACGGGACATTAAAACATCCTTTTGTAATATCCAGTGACTACTACCTTGAACTAAAATTTAAAGAGATAAAAGAAAAATTCACAAAAAGTAGCATTGAAACAGATTTAAAATAAATGTTATTTTTTTAAAAAAAATCTTTTTACAATTTCTTCAACAATTTTTTTAGTGAATAATATGTATTGGGCCCCCGTGGGTTCGGGAGCCCAAATTGTACCTCTACGTCGTTCAAATACGGATCACTTTTTTCACCGATTCTCCTAAAATAGAGGCTATGTTCTTAAACAAAAATGTGTTTTAAATAAATTACTACGAATCAAATATATGTCATAAATTATCATTTTTCCGTTTTTGACATTTTTACACGGTATATTTATATACAATTAGTGACAAATATTAACATGCCCAGAGAGGTGAAGGGGCATTTGTTGCCCGTTGTCATTCGATCTGAGGCGGGAGAGATAGGAGATATGTGGTGTCTACCATTTATCTCTCCCAGGGGATGGTCTCCTTTTAAAATAAAAACAAATAAGATTAATGTTTTTTGGTACATATTAAAGATTTAATAGCGGCAACAGAATAACGGTAAAATGATGGATGGGAAACTGCTAGTGGAATTAATATTCTTGGCATCATGCATAATCACGATATACCTGATTTTAAGAAGACCCTATTTATACATAAGGCTAGGCATTCGTAAGATAAAAGTAGATACATATTTCTTAGGAGCGTTACTGGGACCAATCTTGATAATAATCTTTGGGATACTCAATTTCTCCCAGATTATAAAAGGACTTGAGGGCGAAGGCGGCCTTAACCCTTTTGGCATCTTAATCCTATTTTTATCAATGGTTTTCATGAGCATTTTCCTTGATATAACAGGATTTTTTGAATACTGCGCCAGACTAGCATTAAAATTTGCTGGTAGCGATGGCAGAAAGTTGTTTTTTTCAATATATGCCACTGTCGCTATACTGACGATATTTACATCAAACGATATAATTATACTAACATTCACACCGTTCATATACTATTTCGCAAAGAACGCAGGGATAGATCCCAAACCATATCTCATCGCTGAGTTTTTTGCAGCTAACACGTGGAGTATGATGCTATACATAGGAAACCCAACAAATATTCTGTTAGCAGCGGCATTTGATCTTCGTTTTGATGAATACTTCAAATGGATGTTCCTGCCATCAATCGTCGCTGGTTTGGTAAACATATTTTTACTATATTTTATTTTCAAGAAAAAAATAAATCAACCTATAAAACATGAAACTAAGATAAACCCTATAGATTCGATAACTGATAGATTAGGTGCAATACTTGGGTTAATAATACTCGGCGGTTGCATAACTGGTTTAGCTATCGCACCATATTTTGGTGTTGAGATGTGGATGATATCTATTGGTTTTGCATTCGCACTTCTCATTATTCTCTTAATGAGAGATTCATTCAATGCAATTATGAGAAAACACATAGATAGAAAACATTTTGCTGTTCCGCCCACATTGAAAAAGATGCCCATTGGTATTGTGCCATTTGTATTAGCATTATTTATCACGGTCGAAGCACTAAGAATTTATGGTATAACCAATGACATAGGAGTTTTTTTCAGAAATATATGCGGAACATCTAACACATTAACAGTTTTTGTATATGGTGTATCATCCGCGTTTTCTGCAAACTTATTAAACAACATACCAATGACAGTCGCATATGTGCCTATAGCTAGTTTAGCATCACAAACTAATGTTTTCCCAGCTGTACTGGCAACAACTATTGGTTCCAATCTTGGTGCAAACATCACACCGATAGGTGCGTTAGCTGGCATTATGTGGATAAGTATCCTCAGAGATAAAGAAATAAAAATATCGTTTAAGGAATTTGTTAAATATGGTCTTATAGTAACGCCAGTGACTCTTTTAGCATGTCTGGGAGTACTAGCATTTGAATTCATATTATTTTAAAAAAATATAGTTACAAGAGATTTTTCTTAAACAAGAAAGGCGAAGGGATTATATCCTTGTTTAAAGATTACAGGGGCCATACAAAAAGTAATAACTTTGCTAGAAAGAATGGTGAGAGACTATGAATAAAACATTGATAGTACTGGGTGTTGGAATCTGGTGTGTTATGCTAATCTTCCGATTTGTTTTATCAGCAGATACTAACTCTAATGTAATTTTACTATTGAATATCATAGAAATCGTTGCATTTATCATAACAGTTGTGGGTATCGTAAAAAATGATTAATGCAGTAGACTAGAAAAAACGTATAACTGCAACATCTCTTGTTTTTCTACCGAAATATTTAATAGTTAACAGATGTTAATGTTTTTAGATTAATTGAAAAGGGGAGAAATAAATGAGAAAAATTTTACCATTTTTGGTGGTAGGAGTATTAGTCCTAAGTGGACTAGGCGCTGGTGCTTTACAAACATCACAAGAAAATGTTAAAGTCGATGCTGCTAAAGAGAATTCTACTCAAAGAGGAACGCATACTGCATTAGGGGAATATGGAACTGCAACATGGTGCGGCTATTGTAGATATGCTCATGGTGCATTAAAAGAGTTATACGCAGAAGGCCAACTGGATTTTAA
>Ga0209285_10000024_pt1 | contig 50955 bp, 52 predicted proteins | sample PPLLak3March2015_2_FD_187249 | JGI IMG/M metagenome (GOLD analysis project Ga0209285, IMG submission 187249) | Freshwater sediment microbial communities from Prairie Pothole Lake near Jamestown, North Dakota, USA - PPLs Lake P8 Core (3) Depth... | ecosystem: Environmental > Aquatic > Freshwater... | reverse complement strand
CAACGGAATTTCGCTGATTATCTTCATCGGAATCGTGGCCCGTTTCCCGGACGCGGTGATCGAAGAAGTTCAATACCTCTGGTACGGACAGCGCAGTATCCTCGTGGAGCTTATTATCGTTACCGCGATGATTCTGGTGGTTGCGTCCGTTATCCTGGTTACTCGCGCCCAGCGCAAGGTTCCGGTGCAGTATCCCAAGCGGGTGATCGGGAGAAAAGTATATGGTGGCGCCACGACGCATTTGCCGCTGTCTGTGAATTCGGCCGGCGTTATTCCTATCATCTTCGCGCAGTCGATCATGTTTTTGCCCGCTACGGTGCAGCAGTTGTTCCCGAGCCAGGAGTGGATAAGCAACATCGTTTCGGGAGCGCTGGCGCCGGGAAGCATGGTTTACAATTTCGTTTACGGTTTGATTATTATATTCTTCGCTTATTTTTACACCGCGATTGTCTTCAATCCGATCGATATCGCGGACAATATGCGGAAAAACGGGGGTTTTATTCCGGGGATTCGTCCGGGCAAAAAGACCGCCGAGTATGTCGAAAAGATTCTGACCCGCATCACCTTGCCGGGAGCGGTCTTCTTTGCGTTGATCGCGATCATGCCTTGGGTGTTGATGGCCAACCTGAATGTGCAATTCTTCTTCGGCGGGACGGGACTTCTGATTGTCGTCGGTGTGGCGCTCGATACGCTGCAGCAGATCGAATCGCACCTGTTGATGAGACACTACGACGGATTTATGAAAAAAGGCAAGATAAGAGGGAGATCGTACTAATGAATCTCGTATTTCTGGGGCCTCCGGGGTCAGGCAAGGGGACACAGGCGAAGCGGATAGCCGAGAAAATGAACTTGCTGCATCTTTCGACCGGCGATTTGCTGAGAGAGGCTGTCAAGAACGGCACCGCGCTCGGAAAAAAAGCCAAGAAGTACATGGAAGCAGGGGAATTGGTTCCGGATGAGTTGATTGTCGGCATAATCGAAGAGAAAGTGGCTTCCGGCGAACTGGATAACGGGTACATCCTCGACGGTTTTCCGCGAACCGTTCCGCAGGCCGAAGCTCTGAAGAAAATGCTGAAAAAGAACAATAGCAAACTCGACAAAGCTATTTTGATTGACGTCGCGGATGCCGAGGTGATAAATCGTCTCTCGTCGCGGGCCAAGATCGAAGGGCGGGCCGATGACGCCGATGTTTCGGTGGTGAAAAATCGCCTCGACGTGTACAAAAAGCAAACCCAGCCGATTATCGATTTCTATTCGGGAGAATCGATCCTGAAGAAGGTCAATGGTCTCGGAAATATCGATGATATAACGAAGAGATTGCATCAGGCGATCACAGGAAAATAACGGGTGATTATTATCAAGACCGACGCGCAAATCGAATTGATTCGGAAAGCAGGGCATATCGTGGCGGAAACGCTGAAGATGCTCGAGTCCGAAGTTAAGCCGGGGGTGAAAACCTCTGAATTGGATTCCATGGCCGAAGATTTCATTCGGTCTAAAGGAGCCAAACCGGCATTTAAGGGATATCATAATTTCCCCGCGACGGCCTGCATTTCCATAGACGAAGAAGTCGTTCATGGAATTCCCGGGAACAGGGAACTAAAAGAAGGACAGATTGTTAGTATCGACTTAGGCGCTATTGTGGACGGATATTACGGCGATTCGGCGGCGACTTTTCCGGTGGGGGAGGTTTCCGCGGAGAAGATGCGGTTAATGGAAGTGACGAAAAAGGCGCTGATGGAAGGATTGGTGAAGGTTAAGGCCGGTGTTAAGCTGGGACTGGTTTCCAATACCATTCAAAAGGTGGTCGAGGAGGCCGGATTTTCCGTGGTACGCGATATGGTCGGGCATGGTGTCGGCAAGCAGTTGCATGAAGATCCGCAGGTCCCGCACTTCGGGCCCGCCGATTCCGGTCCGGTGTTGCAGAAAGGGATGGTTCTGGCAATTGAGCCCATGGTGAACGTGGGAGATTACCGGATCAATCAGAAGGCGGACGGGTGGACGATCGTGACCGCCGACGGAAAAGCATCGGCCCATTTTGAACACACCGTTGCGGTAACCGAAAACGGTGTCGATATTTTAACGACTTTATAGGAGCTTATGGCGAAAGAAGAAACCATACAGGTAGAAGGTAAGGTTCTCGAGCCGTTGCCGAATGCGATGTTTAAAGTGGAACTCGATAATGGTCATGTGGTCCTGGCGCATATTTCCGGGAAGATGCGGATGCACTTCATCAAGATATTGCCGGGCGATCGGGTAACGATCGAGCTGTCGCCATACGATTTAACGCGCGGTCGAATTACATATAGATACAAGTAAGAAAGAACAGACGTTACTGGCGGTGAATTATGAAAGTACGTTCTTCGGTAAAGAAAAGATGTGAGCACTGCAAGATTATCCGGCGCAAGGGTGTGATCAGGGTTATTTGCAGCAAGAACCCCAATCACAAACAGCGCCAGGGTTGAGCGGGTATCGGATATATTAGGAGGTTGCTTTGGCACGTATTGCTGGTGTCGACTTACCCAAAGAGAAGAGAATTATCGTAGGGCTGACCTATATTTTCGGCATCGGTCCGGCGTCGTCGCGGGAAATCCTCGGCAAGACCGGAATCAGCGCCGATGTTCGCGTCAACAAGTTGACCGAAGAACAGGTCGCCAAGCTGCGAAAGGTTATTGAAAACGAGTACCGTGTCGAAGGGACTCTTCGCGGCGAAGTAAACATGAATATAAAGCGCCTGATAGATATCGGCTGCTATCGCGGCCTCAGGCACCGCCGGGGACTGCCGGTTCGCGGACAGCGGACCAAGACGAATGCCCGTTCCCGGAAGGGGCCGAAGAAGACCGTCGCCGGAAAGAAGAAGGCGCCGGCTAAGAAGTAACGGAAGATATGAGGTGTATTAGTGGCTGAACAGAAACGTAAGGGCAAAGTAAAAGCCAAGCGTAAAACGGGAAAAGTTGAATCAGTCGGTGTCGCTCATATAAAAGCGACCTTTAATAATACGGTAGTGACCATTACCGATACCCGGGGCGGTACCATTTCATGGGCATCCGCCGGCAAGGTGGGATTCAAGGGCTCAAAGAAGTCCACCCCCTTTGCGGCTCAGATGGCAGCTGGCAACTGCGCCAAGGAAGCACTCGATCTCGGCTTGCGACGGATCGAGGTATGGGTCAAGGGACCCGGTTCCGGGCGCGAAGCGGCGATTCGGTCTCTTTCCGCGGCAGGGCTCGAGATTACCGCCATCAAGGATGTTACCCCGATACCGCATAATGGTTGTCGTCCTCCGAAGCGGAGGAGGGTCTGATACCGTTTTGGGTATTTGATAAACGCGTATTTACGGGAGATTAAATGGCTCGATATCGTGATGCAAATTGCAAACTGTGCCGCCGTGAGGGTGAAAAGCTGTTCTTGAAGGGACACCGCTGTTTTACCGACAAGTGTGCCATCGAACGGCGCTGTTATGCTCCGGGGCAGCATGGTCAGTCGCGGCGCTTTAAAGTATCGAACTACGGTTTGCAGCTTCGTGAAAAACAAAAGGTTCGTCGTATTTACGGACTTCTGGAAAATCAATTCCACAATTACTATGTCACGGCCAGCGGAAAAGTCGGCGTAACCGGCGAAATCCTGCTGCAGTTGTTGGAATGCCGCCTCGATAACCTCGTTTTTCGGCTCGGTTTTGCGGCCTCCCGCAAGGCTGCCCGGCAGCTGGTTCGACATCGTCATTTCCTGATTGACGGACGTATTGTGGATGTACCGTCTTACCAGGTTAAGCCGGGACAGGTAATAAAAGTTAAAGATAAATCCAAGACGCTTGACAGCATTCATGATTCGCTGAAGGAATTCGCGCAGACCGACCTTGGATGGTTAAGTTTGAATAAAGCGGCCCTGGAAGGGCAATTATTGGAAGTGCCCAAACGCCAGGATATTCCGATCACGGCCAACGAACAGCTGATCGTCGAGCTTTATTCCAAATAAGTAAACTTATTGGCCCAGGGGAGGCTTAGATTATATGAAGTGGAAAAGTCTGACTATGCCGAAAGAGATCGTTTCCGATCAATCGTCGGCCACCGATAACTATTCCAGATTCATTATAGAACCGCTCGAAAGAGGGTTCGGTATAACATTGGGAACGGCCCTGCGCCGGGTCCTGCTTTCTTCCATTCAGGGCGCCTCGGTGGTGTCCTTCAGGGTAGAAGGGGTCCTTCATGAGTTTTCCACCATTCCCGGTGTGTATGAGGACGTTACGGAAATAGTCCTGAATCTCAAGAAGATGCGGGCGCAGGTGCATGCCGATGAAATGAGGACTCTGCGGCTCGAAGTGAACCAGAAGGGGAAGATTACGGCCGGGATGTTCGCGAGCGATTCCGAAGTCGAAATAATGAACCCCGATCTGCACATAGCGGAACTGGTCGAGGACCGCGAATTCAAGATGGAAATCGATATCGATTACGGGCGGGGATACTTGGCCGCCGAAAGCAACAAGCGGCCGGATGCTCCCGTCGGGACCATCTTCATCGATTCGCTCTTTTCGCCGGTCATAAAGGTGAACTATGAAGTCGATAATACCCGTGTCGGTCAGCGCACCGACTACGACCGCCTGGTGTTGGAAATCACCACCGACGGATCGATTTCCCCGGAGGATTCCCTCTCGTTCGCCTCGAAAATCCTCAAGGACCACCTCCAGCAGTTCATCCATATCGACGAGGAATTCGTCAGTCCCGAAGAGGAAGAAGAGGATGAGGAAACGGTTCGGATTCGGCAGCTGTTGAAAACCCGGGTCGATGAACTGGAGCTTTCGGTCCGTTCTTCGAACTGCCTGCGGGCAGCCAATATCCAGACTCTTTCCGACCTGGTATCGAAGACCGAATCGGAAATGCTGAAATACCGCAATTTCGGCCGGAAATCTCTTAATGAATTAAACGGTATCCTGGAAGAGCTGAATCTGTCGTTCGGAATGGATATCGCGAAATATCTCGAATCGAAGCAGAATTAGTATCGAAAGATCGAGGATAGTTAGCATGGCTCATCATCAGGATAAAGTAAAAAAGCTGAATCGGCCGAAAGCGCACCGTGAAGCGATGGTAGCTAATCTGGCCACATCGCTGTTCGAACACCGGACTCTTCGGACCACCGAGGCTCGCGCCAAGGAACTCCGCAGGGTCGCCGACCGCCTGATTTCAACCGCCAAGAAGGACACTCTGGCGGCCCGTCGCCAGGTGGCGAAAACAATTCGGAAAAAAGAGGTTCTTAAGAAGCTGTTCACGAACATCGTTCCGCAGTTCAAGGACCGTGATTCCGGTTTCACGCGGGTGATGAAAGTCGGATTCCGTCGCGGAGATGCTACCGCCATTTCCATGGTGGAACTTCTCACCAAACCGGAAATCGGCGAGGCCGATAAGAAGAAGGCCAAGAAGACGAAAAAAGAGGCTGAGGCAACCAAAGAAGCCTGATTCGCTCTAACGAATTGAAACCCCCGATTCATAATCGGGGGTTTTTTTTACTTTTGGTTTGCGTCCGGGCCCTGGATTGTATATTTTCAGGTTTAAAGCAGATTTTCAATATTAGTCTTTAATAGCAAGTATTTAAATAGTTTAAAGGATTTGTTCAATTTATCAAAGGAGTGGGATGTGGCCGAAGTGAAAAAAGGAATGTCAAAAGGGTGCATGATCTCCCTGATTGTGGTGGGGATCATCGTCGTGATCATCATCGCCCTGTCGGTAGTGTGCTATGTAAATCGCGATAAAATCGCCAGTGCTTTTCTGGATAAGTCTCAGACTTGGATTACCGAGCAGATCGATCAAAATCTTCCGGAAGAATATACAAGCGAGGAAGCACACCAGATAATCGGCGATTTTTTCGATGATGTCAGGGCCGGGGTGATAACTCATGATGAGCTTAATTCGGTTACCCAGGAATTCCAGGGGATGATATCGGACAAGCAGTTCGACGTTGAAGACTCCAAGAAATTACTGGATCGCATGAAAGAAATGCTAAATAGTGAACCGACGGAATAGCAAGCGCTTATAATAATAATATAAAGTAATACATGATATACGAAGCGGCGGCGATAGTGGCCGCCTATTTGCTCGGTTCCATCCCTTTCGGGTTGTTGATTCCCCGATTGTACGGTGTCGGTGACATTCGTAAAGTCGGATCGGGGAATATAGGAGCGACCAATGTCTTAAGAGCCTGCGGGGTTTCGGGGGCGCTGATAGTAACGGTTTTGGATATTGCCAAGGGGGCGGGACCGGTGATTGCAGCAGGAATCCTTTTCAAGGACGGAGGATACCTGAACCATGATTACGTGGGATTGATTGTCGGCATGGCAGCGGTGATTGGACATATTTATCCTTTGTACCTTGGATTCAAAGGGGGAAAAGGAGTGAATACGGCGCTGGGGGTTTTTTTGGTCCTAATACCGATCCCGACTCTGGTAGCGCTTCTGGCCTTCATTATAATAGTGGCGATCTGGAAATATGTGTCGCTCGGGTCTATTTCGGCGGCGGCGGTATTTCTGGCGACCATCCTGTTGCTGTACTTGACCGGTTTAAGGCATATTAATGTGGTCTTTGTCTGGGCGGGGGCGGCGATTCTGGCAATGATAATTCTTACTCATAGATCGAATTTGAAACGGTTATTTGCGGGGACCGAAAACAAAATCAGTTTTCGGAAAAAAGCGAGTTCCGGGGTGACCAACAATGGCTGAACGGATTGCCATCCTTGGTGCGGGTTCGTGGGGGATTGCTCTGGCAAATTTGCTGGTCGAGAATGGGCATAGCATAAAGCTCTGGGAATTCAATCCCGAGGAGTTCCGAAAATTGAAAGAAACACGGACACTCGAGGCCAAGCTCCCGGGGATAACCATCAAGCAGGAAGTCGAAATTGTCAATGATATCGGAGCAGTTTCGGGGAGCGATTACATCGCGTTCGTCCTTCCGGCCCAGAAAGTCCGGTCCGTTTGCACGCTGCTGAATGAGAAGGGGGTCGCTTCGGATCATTATATCAATCTGGCCAAGGGAGTCGAGATCGAATCGCTGAAGCGGATGTCGGAATTGATTATCGAGAATATCCCAAATGCCATCCCTGAAAATGTCGCCACTATTTCGGGGCCGAGCCATGCCGAAGAGGTGTCACGCGCAGTCCCGACCAGTGTCGTGGCGGCTTCGGTCAATCTCGATCTGGCACATGAAATTCAGCACCTGTTCAGCAATCAGTCGTTCCGGGTGTACCGATCCGAAGATATCGTGGGGGTGGAACTGGGGGGATCGCTGAAAAATGTTGTCGCGATTGCATCGGGAATTGTCCAGGGAATGGGCTGCGGAGACAATACTACCGGGGCCCTGTTGACTCGGGGGCAGGCGGAAATCGCGAGGATGGGGGAACGCCTGGGAGCCGACCCGCTCACTTTCGCAGGATTATCCGGCATCGGCGATTTGATCACTACCTGCATTTCGCGACATTCCCGCAATCGCTACGTGGGGGAGAAAATCGGAAAGGGCGAAAAGCTGGATGATATCCTGAAATCGATGGTGATGGTGGCAGAGGGGGTTTACACCTGCCGGGCGGCGTATGCCATGTCGGAGAAATACGAAGTGGAGATGCCGATCACGTCGCAGGTGTATCAGGTGCTGTTCAACGACAAGGATCCGTCCGAAGCGATGTCCGATTTGATGGGGCGCAGTTTAAAAGAAGAAGTGTGGAGCTAACGATAGAGGAATCTGATGGCGCGTCGAAAAAAACAAACCGAAGAAAAACTGTATTACTCGATCAGCGAAGTCGCGCGCATGACCCGTCTGGAACCGTATGTCCTTCGTTTCTGGGAGAAGGAATTTCCGATGCTGAAGCCGAAGAAGAATCGGGGGGGCAACCGGACCTACCAGAAACAGGATATCGAAATGGTGAATCGCATCAAGCACCTGCTTTACAAAGAGAATTTCACTATTGAGGGGGCGCGCAACCGTCTGCGGCAGATAAAGGAGACTCCGGAAAAAGCGGAGATGCTCGATTCCGCCAGGAAGCAGACATTGATCGATCAGATCCGCCGCGATATCGAGGATATCCTGAAACTTTTCCCTTGCCTTTTCTAACCGGTTCCGTAGATTGAAACCACGTCGGGGCGTAGCGCAGCCTGGTTTAGCGCACTCGCTTGGGGTGCGAGAGGTCGGCAGTTCGAATCTGCTCGCCCCGACCATTTTTTTCCTATGTCAAAGGCAGAAACCAAAATACTGATACTGATCCCTGCCTATAATGCTGCGAAATACCTTGAGGAACTTATCACGCGAATCACGCAGTCCGCACCTGAAGCCGATCTTTTGATAATCGACGACGGTTCATCGGACAATACTCAGGAAATCCTGAAGTCGGTTAATGTTATTTCATTGATAAACGAACCCAATCGGGGAAAAGGATATACGCTGCGGCGGGGATTTCAGTATGCCATCGATAATAAATACACCCATGTAATTACGATCGATGCCGACTTGCAGCATCTTCCGGAGGAACTTCCGCGCTTCATTGAAATCGCAGATAAGAATGATGTGGTCCTGGGGACTCGAGCCATCGATTTGAAAATCATGCCGTTTGCGCGCTGGATGACCAATAACCTGACTTCGCTGATCGTCTCGGTTTTCGCGGGGAGGAGAATCAGGGATTCGCAGTCGGGATATAGAATGCTGTCGAGCGAGGTGTTGAAAAGATTTCGACTGCGCTCCTTCCGGTATGATTTCGAATCGGAGCAGCTGCTTCAAACGGGATTGGTCGGGGCAAGGGTCGGCGAGGCGGAGATTTCCACTATTTATGAGGGATCCGAATCGAGTATTAGACCGTTTAAAGATACAATACGTTTTATAAGGTTGTTATGGCAAAAACTGATGACATGAAATTGTCCGATTTATTTCGGGACTGGGAGTTAATTAGGCAGGAGATGGTCAATGCTATCAGGCCGCTGACCGAGGCGCAGTTGGACTGGGTCCCCGAAAGGGGCACGAACAGCATCGGAGGGCTGCTCCGTCATATTTCCGAAACGGAAGTGTGGTGGTTCGGCGACGTGGTGCTCGGAGAGCAATCTTACACCGAAATCACGAGAGACGATGCTCCGAACAGCGGAGATATCATCGATCTGCTCGATAAGAGCCGGAAAGAATATACGCTGCAGGTGCTGGAATCGCATACCATCGCTGATTTCGACAAGAAGTATGAAATTCCCGAAAGGGGTAAAAAGGTATCTCTATTCTGGGTTTGCTGGCACGTCTTCGAGCACGAATGCCGGCATCGCGGGCAGATTCTAATGATGATGCGCCTGCAGGGTATTACTCCGCCGGATGTATGATAACGGGAGTGACATGCTGATATTATTGACCAACGACGATGGCATCCACGCCGAGGGAATTATCGCGGTCGAAAAGGAATTACGCAAAATCGCCAAGGTAGTGGTGGTAGCTCCGGACCGCGAGCAGTCGGCCTCGAGTCATTCTTTAACACTGGAACGTCCGTTGCGATTGTACGAACGGGGAAAAGACCGCTATACCTGCGATGGAACTCCGACCGACTGTGTCATGATGGGGGTGTACGGCGTCATGAAAAGAAAATATCCCGATCTGATTGTTTCCGGTATAAATCACGGGGCCAACATGGGGGAGGATGTAACCTATTCCGGGACGGTGGCGGCGGCTATCGAAGGTTCCAACATGGGGATACCGTCGATTGCGCTGTCGAATACCGATCACGAAAATTTCGAATCATTCAAAGCGGCGGCCCGATTCACGGCCCGGCTGGCAAAAAAAATGAAGGAATTCGAACTCCCGCGCGAGGTATTCCTCAGTGTCAATTTCCCCAAATTGAAAAACGGCCGCTATGTGAAATATCGCATTACCCGGCTGGGACGAAGGACCTACAAGGACATTCTAATTGAAAAGAAAGACCCGCGCGGCAAGCATTATTACTGGATTGCCGGGGAGGCCGAATGGGAGAGGGTTGAGGGGTCCGATTTCCAGGCGGTAACCGAAGGATATGTATCGATTTCTCCCCTCCGGATGAATTTCACCGACCACGAAGCGATCGGACTTCTGGGAAAGCATAAGATACGTCTGTAATCTGCCCGATAAATAGCTTGACTAATTCGGCTGATGCTTTAAATTGAATCTACTTAAATCGGGGTGTAGCGCAGTTGGTAGCGCACTTGGTTCGGGACTAAGGGGTCGCTGGTTCAAGTCCAGTCACCCCGATTTATTTTGGGGAATATGGGGACTTCCGCAGGCAATCAGGGATGAGCTGATGTCTTTTCGCGATAAACCGGTCATAGGGGTTATAGGGGCAGGGAGCTGTTCGAGCGAGGTCGAGCGCCTGGCCGAAGAGGTCGGCAGACGAATCGCCGAAAGCGGCGCGGTATTGATTTGCGGCGGCCTGGGGGGAGTCATGACGGCGGCCTCGCGGGGGGCGAGTAAGGCCGGGGGCCTCACAATCGGGGTCCTTCCCGGCAATGACAGAAATGCCGCCAACGAGTCTATCGATATTGCCATTGCCACCGGTATCGGGGAAGCTCGCAATCTCATCATCATAAAATCGGCCGATGTCGTTATCGCTCTTCCGGGTGCATACGGAACCCTTTCCGAAATGGCCTTCACTTTGAAGGTGGGCAAACCCCTGGTGTCACTGGGAGAGTGGGATATTTCGGATGAAGTCGTTCGTGCCGTCACTGCCGAAGAAGCGGTGAAGAAGGCGCTGGAATTGGTGAGGAAAAAGGTTTGAGTTTTATCGGCGCAAAAGTTATCATTAGGGGAGCGGTCCAGGGGGTTGGATTCCGCTACTGGACCCAGCGTAAGGCCCGCGAATACGGATTGCGGGGAGAAGTCGGAAACCTTCGTGACGGCACGGTTAAGACGGTTTTCGAAGGAGAACGGGGACTGGTGGAGGAATTCATCAAGGACCTGAAAGTCGGGCCGACTTACGCGCACGTTTCGGACCTGGATATAGAATGGTATGACGAGCCCAAAGGATTCAATGAATTTAACATAGTGTTGATGGACAAGTATGATTGATTTAAAAGAGGTAATTCGTTCTGTCCCGGATTTTCCCAAACCGGGTATCTTGTTTTATGATATCACGACCCTGTTGAGTAATCCGCAGGCCTATCGGCAGGCTATCGATGAGTTCGAAAAATATGCCCGGAAACGCAACGCCGACAAAATCGCGGCGATCGAATCGCGCGGATTCATATTCGGCGGGGCTTTGGCCGACCGGATAAAGATACCGCTGGTTCCGCTTCGCAAGCCGGGGAAACTTCCCGCGGAAACGGTCCGCCAGGAATATTCGCTGGAATACGGTACCGATGCCATCGAGATGCACGCCGATGCGATTCGTCCGGGTGATCATGTCCTGATTATCGACGATCTGATCGCCACCGGGGGGACCATCGAGGCGGCCTGTAAGCTGGTGGAACGGGTCGGCGGGCATGTTTCGGGAATCGCGGCAGTGATTGAACTGGCCTTTTTGCCATGGCGGGAACGATTTCAGCCGTATGACGTATTCACCTTAATCAGTTACGATTCAGAATAAAAATATTCGCCCCCGTAGCTCAGAGGATAGAGCAGAGGTTTCCTAAACCTTTGGCCGCAGGTTCAACTCCTGCCGGGGGTATTTTTAATTACCGGATAAAATTTCGTGCATGATTCGAAAAAAATAATCCTTACCGCAACCACGTTGTACGGTCTCGAAGAAGTTCTCGCCGAAGAATTGAAAGCGCTCGGTGCCGCTGAAGTCGTGCCGGAAAACGGCGCAGTGAAGTTTACCGCGAATAAGGAACTGCTTTATCGCGCCAATCTGCAATGCCGGACGGCGGTGAGAATCCTGATGCCCTTAAAAGAATTCAGTTGCCGTCATGAACAGGAATTGTATCGGGAGGTTTCAGCGATCGACTGGAGCAGGTATCTCAATTCCAATATGACTTTCGCCATCGACGCTATAGTCCGCAAATCCGCGATAAATAATTCGATGTTTGCAGCCCAGAAATGCAAAGATGCCATAGCCGATCAGTTCCGCAGCCGGACCGGTAAAAGACCTTCGGTCAATGCCGACCGTCCCGATTTACGGCTCAATTTATTTCTTGCGAACAATAAAGCGGTTTTGTCGCTCGATTCATCCGGAGAAACGCTCCAGCATCGCGGCTATCGTCTTGAAGGGGGGAAGGCTCCATTAAATGAAGTTCTCGCGGCCGGAATCGTTATTCTAAGCGGTTGGGCCGGGAAGGAGCCCTTAATCGACCCCATGTGCGGATCGGGAACGATTGTCATCGAGGCGGCAATGCTCGCGGCGAATATCGCTCCCGGGCTGCTCAGGAAGAAATACGCCTTTCAGCGGTGGATGGACTTCGATAGTAAGCTGTTTGAGAGTATCCGGGGAGAATTGACGAATGCGCGAAAATCGGCAATTCGCGGACCGATATTCGGTTCCGATAAAGACGGCAAGGTGCTGACAGAGGCGAAAGAAAACGCCCGGCGGGCGGGTGTTGAGAAACTAATCTCTTTTGAAAGAAGCCGCTTCCAGGACTTGAAGCGGAATATCAAGGAGGGGACGATTATCATGAATCCTCCTTATGGCGAACGGATTTCCGAAAGGGATTTGAAGCAATTCTATTCCGAAATCGGGGATACTCTGAAGATGAATTATCAGGGGTTTGCGGCCTGGATATTCAGCGGCAATCCCGAAACGGCCAAAACGGTGGGTTTGAGGACCTCAAAACGGATAAAATTATTTAACGGACCGATCGAATGCCGGCTTTTGAAATACGAATTGTATACTGGCAGCAGAAAATCGAAATACCACGATGCCGGGGGGAACGGGGGCTAAGGATGAAGCCGAATATCCTGTAAATCAGTGATTTTGGCCGAGTTATTTCCATTTTATTTCCTAAAAAGAATTTGACAGGTAACCCGCAGATTGTTATATTTTTCGCCTGACATTTTGGAGCTTTATTCGTCTTGCTGGTAAAGAAAATAATATACCCAGATGCGGGAGGAGCTAATATTATGAAATTGTCGTTGTTAAAACTGACCCTATTATGCTTTTTAATCCTCACAACGACAGCATATAGTCAGCAGCAGGGGCTGTTTTTCAACTATTTCGGCGGCGGGGCCAGGTCCGAAGGAATGGGGGAGGCCTTTATCGCCGTTTCCAACGACGCCAGCGCCGGCGGATGGAACCCGGCCGCACTTTATCAACATGAGCAGACTTTCATGGGTTTCAGCTACAGCTTTTTAATGCCGCGCGGCGAATACCAGTTTTACGTTACTCCGCAGAGGCAGTTGAATTACGACCACGAAGGATCGGTCAGCGGCATCAATAACTGGAGTATTATTACGCCGATGCGAATCAAGGGGCATCCTTTCGTGTTCAATATCTCCACGACCCGCTTTTTCGATGTCTACTATAAATTCGGAGAAAAAATATTCCCCGAAATCGATCTCGGCAATCCCGATGATCTTCTGGATGACGGGGACCCCAATACTTTCATGGAACGTACGGGCGGGGTGAATGCCGTGAATCTCGGATTCGGTACCCGGCTCTATAAACAGCTTTCGTTCGGATTGATGGCGAATATATATTATGGCAAAGTGGTGACCACGGAAACTCGAGATTATCGCCTTGATACGATTGTAACCAGCGCCAATGTTACACTGCGAACCACAAGCCTGGTATATGATTCCACCAATTATAAGGGATTCAGTTTTACGCTGGGCTTTTTGTATGATGCGGAAAGATTCAAGGCCGGTCTTCTGGCAAGACTGCCGTTTACTCTCAAGGGTGAATCCGATTCCACCATTGACATGTATACGACTCTGAACGGCGGCGAAAAAGATATTCCGGAATCCCCTTTCAGAACTCAAGTTTCTTATGTAGATAATATCACTTCGAAAACCGATATGCCGCTGATGCTGGGATTCGGACTCGCTTACAATGTTCAAGAAAATTTCCTGGTAGCGGGGGATATTGAATACCGGGCCTTCGGCAACAGCAAAGTGAATAGGCTCGATAAAATCCTCATCACGGCTGGCGGAAGCGAAGTGGAGGAGACTTTCACGGAATACGATCCCAACTGGTCCGATTGCTGGTCAATGCGGCTCGGTGCGGAATACCTGTTCCAAACCCCTATTGGTGAAGTGCCGGTTCGAGTGGGGGCCCGCAAAGAGAATTTGCCGGAAGGATCAATTTCGAATTATGAAATTCTTTATGACGGTCCTCGGACGGCGACCGGCGTGGAACACGACGGTACCAGAATATTTTACGCTTACGAATTCGCCGATAACAAAACGACCGGAGGCAGTATTTCGTTTGGTTCGGGGATACACTGGAATCAGATTCTTTTGGATTTTGCTTACACTTACAGCAATTACGAGCAGGGGATATACACCGACGGTCGAATAAGATCGAAAAATATTTGGAAAAACCACCATGTGAATTTCTCGTTCACCGGATATTTCTAAGCGTATAAGATTTCAGCGGGGTCGTCGATAATTCCGTGGCCCCGTATTTTTTTGGATGATATTCATAAATTCCTAAACGGAGCCGATACAGGGAAAAACGAAAACGACAGGTCAATACCTATGAGACAAAATATTAAAATTACCAAGCAGCAGATGAAAGAAGACAAATTTACGACGACCATGCTGATCAGCCGCGACTGGCTGATGAAAAACTGGCAGCCGGTGGCCCTGACGGCGGCGGCCGTGATCGTGGTGATCGTCGGGATTGTCCTTTACAGCGATTCGCAGAAATCCGGAGAAGCGGCTGGCGAAACAAGACTGAGCAACGCCATCAGTATTCTCCGCCAGAATAATTTCCAGGGGGCCATCGTGGAATTGAACGATATTATCGACAATTACGGCGGCGATGTTGCCGCGTCCGCGACTTTCCTCCTCGGAAATGCTTATTATGGCGCCAGAAACTACGACGATGCCATGGCCAGTTACCAGAAATATTACGATAAGCATCACCGCGATAAGCTGACCAGCGCATCCGCTCTCGGAGGCATCGCCGCCTGCCATGAAAATAAGCAGGAGTTTGAAAAGGCTGCCGAGCAATACATGACCGCTTTCGAATATTACCCCGAATCGGCTAATGCTCCCGATTATCTTCTGGGTGCGGTCAGGAATTATGTGAATTTGGGCAACAAGGAAAAGGCAAACGAAATACTAAAGACGCTCGAAAGCGATTTTGCGGGGTCGGAGCAGCATCGCGCGGCGGTGATGCTATCGGCGAAATTGAATTCATAGTTCACAATTGATTCGTGTTCTGAAGTTATGTCAGAGAACAAAAAACTAAGAGTGGCTATTCTCTGGCACATGCACCAGCCGTACTATTTTAATCCCCAAAATGACAAGTTCATGATGCCCTGGACCCGTCTGCACGGGTTGAAAGACTATCTCGACATGCCCCTGCTGGCCACCGAGCATGAAAAAACCAGGGTAACATTCAATCTGGTTCCGTCATTAATCGATCAGCTCGACCTGTACTGTGCCGGCAAGACCGACCGCTTCCAGGATTTAAGCCGTAAACCGGCGCTGAGTTTATCGCCGGAGGAAAAAATCGAAATCCTCGGGACATTTTTTACCGGAAATCTGCAATACCTGGTCGAACCGTATATCCGCTACCGCCAGTTGTACCGCAAGAAAGAAAGCTGTGGCGCCGACCTGGCCCTGGCGGCCGATATTTTTTCTTCGACCGAGATGAGAGACCTGCAGGTCTGGTCGAACCTGGTTTGGATCGATCCGATGTTCCGAACCGAAACTCCGGTCCGGCGGTTGTTTGAAAAGGGTAAAGATTTCACCGAAGAGGATAAAAATATCCTTCTGGATTACCAGATCAGCCTTTTAAAGAGAATTATCCCGACTTATCAAAAGCTTTATAACGACGGCAAGATCGACATTACTTTCACTCCGTATTATCATCCGATTCTGCCGCTTCTGGTCGATACCGAAGCGGCTCTTGAGGCGGTCCCGGACATGATTCTGCCGGAAAAGCGCTTCATGCACCCCGAGGATGCTCGCTGGCATATCAGAGAATCGGCGAAAAAATTCAAGGAATTGTTCGGAAAGCCGCTGGAAGGGATGTGGCCGTCGGAGGGGTCACTTTCCGAAGAAGTGTTGAAGATCATGCAGGAGGAGGGGATAAAGTGGACGGCGTCGGATCAGGAACTTCTCAGCAATTCCGCCGTGAAATCGGGACGGAATCCCCACGACTTCATACTGCATACGATGTACAACTATGCCGGAGCTCCGAAGGTAGGGCTTTTCTTCCGCGATAAGGGGCTGTCCGACCGCATCGGCTTTGTCTATTCCAACTGGGACGCTCAGAAAGCGGCACAGGATTTTGCCGAAAATCTTCGAAGAATTCGGGAAATTCTGATTACCCGCCTCGATGAAGTGGTCGTACCGGTTATCCTCGACGGCGAAAACGCCTGGGAGTATTTCCCCAACGATGGAATCGAGTTCTTACGGAATTTATACCAGGTATTGGGCGAAGACCCCGATATCGAAACGGTCTTTTTCCGGGACGTCGCCGAAAAATTAACGCCAAAGCCGATCCCCCGTGTCATGGCCGGGTCGTGGATAAATCATAATTTCCGCATCTGGATCGGACATTCCGAAGACAATGCCGCCTGGAATTTGCTGTACACCGCCCGGCAGGACCTGGAGAATTACAAAAAAGATAATCCCAACGCGGACCCCTCGAAATTGGATGCGGCCTGGCGTCAGATATATTTCGCGCAGGGGTCTGACTGGTGCTGGTGGTACGGTGACGATCATATAGGGGCATATAACGCTCAGTTCGATGAGCTATTCCGCGCCCACCTGGAGGTCATGTACAACAAGCTCGATATTACGCCTCCCCGGGAGCTGCACCGTCCCATACACCGCAGCGGCGCCCGGACTTTCATGGTAATGCCGGAATCTCTGGTGAGTCCAATTATCGACGGTCAGGTTACGCACTATTACGAGTGGGATGGGGCAGGAGTTTATGATTGCCGTCGCGAGGGCCAGGCGATGCATCGGGCGGAAAGAATTACCGATTTGATTTGCTTCGCGTTCGATTATGACAATATTTATATTCGTCTTGACTTTGACAAAAGCTTTAATTTTAATGACCACAAAGAGACCCGGATTGCCCTGGAATTCAAAGGGATTGTCACCTTTAATGTCAACATCGGGGATACTCCGCGAAGCGGTTCCGGGGAATTCGAATATGTTTATAACCAGGTTCTCGAGGTAAAGATCCGCCGCGTATCCCTCTTTAAAGATGGGGCAGGAAGGGCGGAGCTATATGTCAAGCTATATGCAGGGAGCAATATGCTGGAAAAGTGGCCCGCTAACGACGCCATAGTTATCGACATTCCGGAACAAGAGCGGGAGATTTTCTGGCAGGTATAGAAACGGAGCAAGTCATGAACGATTCCTTCTTTAAAAGCGAAAATGACGACAAAGAAAGACCGAATATCCCCGATTTGAACACCGCCGGCGAGAAGAACAATGGCGGCACAGACAAAGATCGGGCCGTCATCGCCTCGGTTCTGGCCTATATTCCTTTCCTGTGTTTGATTCCCCTGATACAAATGCGGGACAGCGAACATGCCCGATTCCATGGCCGCCAGGGACTGGTGCTGTTTCTGGTGGAATTGCTGGCAGTGCTGTTTCTGATCCCGGGACTATCTTTATTGATATGGAAGACTATTCTGGTGATCGCGCTGGGAGCCTCGGTGGCGGGTATAATCTTCGGCCTTCAGGGGCGGATGTACCGCATTCCTCTGGTCGGTGAAATCGCGGAGAAACTCAAGATATGATTCGGTCAAGAATGCTGCCTTTGGGGGCATCTTTATTTTTATTGCTGCTGATTTTTGCTTGTGCCACGACCGGTCCGGGAGGGAAGCAATCCGTGATTTTAATCCCGACCGCCACCGAATTGTCCATCGGCGAAGGGATGAATCAGCAGGTACGCGCCGAACAAAAAATCCTCGCCGATACCGTCTGGCAAAACTACCTTAATGAAGTGGGACAGAAAATTGTCGCAGTAAGCGACCGCAAGGATATCACCTATCATTTCGCCGTTATCGAATCGGATGACATTAATGCTTTTGCCGCCCCCGGCGGTTATATTTTCTTCTATACCGGTATCTTGAAAATGATGGACAGCGAGGCTGAAATGGCGGCAGTTCTGGCCCATGAGATCTCCCATGTCGTCGCGCGTCATAGTATCAAAAGGATACAAGCGGCCATGGGGGCCTCGATTCTTTACGAATTGGTATTGGGAGAAAAGAATTCGCAGGCGGTCGATATTGCGGTGAATCTCGGGCTGGGAATGGCCTTCGCCGGTTATTCACGCTCGGCCGAAAACGAAGCCGACAATTATGGTGTTACTTATATGGCCCGGGCCGGATACAATCCTGCCGCAGCCGTAACCATGTTTAAGAAGCTGGCAGAATCATCGACAGGCGAATCGAATTTCTTCGAGCAGCTTTTTGCGAGCCATCCTGAAACTCAGGAACGAATCGCCAACGTTGAAGTCCGGATAAAGACAATTGGATCACAAACTTCCGGGCCAACTTACAATACCGATCGTTATCGCCAGATGAAGGCCCGCCTTCCCAAATAGACTGCCTTTTCCCCGATATAATCGCTTAACAGCTTAATTCCATTTGACTTAACGGCAATCCTTTTCATTGCCGGACTATCCCGTGCAACTGCCAAATAATATGGGATAATTCCCATATTTACTCAAGAATGCTGTTTCATTGGCCGACAATACAGAAAGTATTGGTCAAGGTTTGAACTGGTGAGATAAGTCCCTGCGAGTCAGGTTATTCGGGCCGGAGGGGCAATCATAGGATGAAAACTGTTCAATTAGTGAAGTAAAGGGGCCAGAAGTGAAAAAGGATATTGGATATGCCCCCCACCAAGGCAGTTCCTCGAAATCCCCTCGATCGTTTAGAAGATACGGCCCGCCAACACATTACGCCGCCAATAGAAATCCGAGAAATATCTCTCACGCCGAACACCACACATTGCCCGGGTCGGCATTGACCTTGCCATTAAGGACGCCGGTTATAAAGAGCATTTTGAGAAAGGCGGATTTAATGGTAATGAAGCGCATCTTTACGATAATTGCTATCTGGGGTGGCCTGATGGTATTCTGTGCTCTGATCGGCGAGGTTTCCGTGGCTGCTGACAACGGTGTCGCCAGCGCCGATTTTCTTAATATCGGGGTTGGCGGTCGTGCTACCGGTATGGGGGGGGCTTATACCGCGGTTGCCGACGATATATCATCGAGCCATTGGAATCCTGCCGGGTTAACCGGTATTGACGCCGCCCAGGTTGGTTTTTCGCATATAGCCTGGTACCAGGATATCAGCTATGAATATTTTGGAGCGGCCAGGAAGTTTGGCAAGTTGGCTCTTGGGGTAGAGGCCGTATATTTGAATTTCGGTAAAATCGAAGGGTATGATATTAATAATGTTCCCACCGGTGAGATAAACTCCACATATAATCTTGCCGCCGGCGTTTCAATGGGATATGAACTGCTCGATAACCTGTCGGCCGGTTTGACGGTGAAATATATTAATATTTCGCTGGCCGGAACCGCCGCGAATGCCTTTGCGGCCGACTTCGGGATGAAATTCCAATTGCTGCCGCAGGCTGCGATCGGTGCTGCCGTCACTAATATCGGGCAGAAGCTCAAGTTCGAAACCGCTGAGGAAAACTTGCCGGCAACCGCCAGAGTCGGAGTTGCCATTACGCCGTTCGGTAGCGGGTTCGTGGGAGCGGTCGATGTCGAGCGCCAGAAGCATGGCGACTGGGCGGTCAGAAACGGATATGAGTTGCGCTACGACCGTTATTTACTCCGGGCCGGATATTCATATTATCTTGATGCCGATGAGGATCCTCTGGGACAAGGTGTTTCAGTCGGCGCCGGAGCGCTCTTAGGACCGGCCCAATTCGACTACACCTATTCACCGGATAGCCGCTTGAATAGCGAGAATATTCACCGCTTCTCGATCATCTTCTCGTTTGGTCAATAAGATTGCCTTCCTACATTGATTATAATGGCAAAGGGGCCGGGATATCCCGGCCCTTTTTGTATATCCTGATTATTGCAAGGGATTTCATTAGTTTATAGGCAAAGTATTGCAGCTATTATGACCGGGTATTCAAATTGCCCCTATATTGCATAACATATCTGAGTAAGTCCTTTATTGGGGGGATAACAATTTAAATCTATAGGCGACCGTAAGTTGTTGCAAGTTAGAGTGATATAACAATCCTAATATTCACTTGATGCTGGTCGTTTTTTAAATCCTTGAAATTTCATATTGGCAGTGAATTTGCTTAATTCTGGCGTAAGCCTGTTAATCATAGGCTTAATTAGAGTTACAAACCTGAATCAATAAGGACGATAATGTTAGATTCGAACGAAAGACCACAAGCGAAGCTGAACTCCTCGATGGCAGTGGCCTCACGTTCTTATTCCTACGGTACCGTAATAGGTATTGAGGAATTCGTCCATCGTGCCGCCACTCGCAAGCAATCGTTGAGCGACCAATTGAGATTCCTCTTCAGTGAATATTTTACCGGAATCCTTTTCGTTGCGGCTCTATCCTCATACATGTTGCTTTCGCGGGTTTTCGAAATCGATTGGAAAGCGGTATTATCAGGTTTCGCTTTCCGGGCCTTTAAAAAGAGCCTGGATCTGACTGCAGCGGTAGTTGGCCTTATTCTGGCCGCCCCGATCTTCCTGATGGTACCCATTTTAATAAAATTGGATAGTCCGGGGCCGGTGTTCTATACGCAGGAGCGTATAGGCTTGAACCGCCGCCGCCGTAATCGTCGCGCTTACAACGTGATAGCCGCAAAGGACATTCGGAAAAGGGATCGCCGCCGTGAAAACCACTTGGGCCGTCCCTTTAAAGTGATAAAATTCCGCACCATGGTAAATAATGCCGAAGCCAGAACCGGTGCCGTTTGGGCAACCAAAAACGACGCCCGGGTAACACGGATCGGCAAAATCCTGCGTAAGGCCAGAATCGACGAGGTTCCTCAGTTGATCAATGTGCTGCGTGGCGAAATGGCTCTGGTAGGTCCTCGCCCCGAACGTCCGGTGTTTGTCAAGGATTTAGCTGCCAAGGTTCCGAATTACACGGAACGTTTGAATGTCAAGCCGGGAATCACCGGTCGGGCTCAGGTTGATAACGGATACGACACTTCGGTGGAATCGGTCGCCAAGAAGATTGAATATGATGTCGATTACATTCGCAACTGGACAGTCTGGAGCGATGTTAAGATTCTTTTGAAAACCGTGGTAGTCGTAATAACCGGTAAAGGTGCCTGTTAATTTACGGAAATAGAGTTTTTGCCGTATTCTCATGAGGAATACGGCTTTTTTATTGCTTGAAAAGCTGTTTAGAATTAACTTCTCTGTCGATTATATTGTAAAAGCTAAGGGAGATAATACTAAGGATGGTAAACGGTTTGAAGGTAATAACTCTTTTTTTATTCATCTTCTATTCATTAGCTTCGGCACAGGAAATGCCGCCCTCCCTGATAATCAATTCCAATCCTCCGGGAGCTCAGACCAGGCTCGAAGGTCCTCTGGACATGAGCGGTATAACGCCGACGTCATTCATCCAGACTATATCGGGGAAGTACGATATCAAAATCAGCAAGCCGGGTTATGAATCGTACAATTCATCATTGGTGCTCGAGCCGGGCGTGACCTCAACGGTATCGGTCAATCTTAAAGAAAAGACCAGATATAAAGCGGCGCTGCGGTCGATCTTCTTTCCGGGGTGGGGCCAGTTTTACTCCGAAGAGAAGGGGAAAGGATTCCTGTTTCTCGCCCTGACCGCTTCAGCAGGCATCGCAGTCTGGGCAGCCGACAAAGAATTTCGTTATCGTGAAGATCTTTACAATGAGATGGCCTATCGATATAACCAGGCGGGCACCATTGCGGAAAGGCTTGAAATATATCCCGAACTCCAGTCCAAGCGGAAGAAAGCCTATGACGCTGAAACCGTCCGTTTGGGCACCATATATGCCGTAGCGGGGTTCTGGGGATTAAATGTAATCGACGCGTTGTTTTTCTTCCCCGATCGAAGGGCGGACCAGCCGGTCGACGGAGTTTCAATCATGCCGAATGAAAATTTCGACGGAGCCAAAGTTGTGTTATCATACAGCTTTTAACCGGGAATCGTTATGAAGAAAATTATCTTAATACTGCTAATTGGTTTAATAGCGGCGGGATGTGAACGGACTTTCGATACCAATAATGTCGGTTTCGAGCCCCCGGATGAAATCTCCGCTCCGATCGCGTTAAAGGTATTTCATCTTCCTGACGGGATTCGGCTGAGCTGGGCGGTCCACGATACTTCGGAAGTCTCTTTCTTCAGAGTTTATTATACGCAATCCGAAGACGACGGTTATATACTCTGGGATACGACTTCGGCCTTTGAACTCGATGTCACCGGGCTGTCATCAGGAATAACATATCTATTCCGGGTAGCCACGGTCACCTCGGGAGGGGTTGAAAGCCCGCAATCGACTTCGGTTTCAACCAGTCCCGGAATTATATCAGTCAGCATAAATAATGACGCCGAATATACCAACAGCAGGCAGCTGTCGGTTCGTTTTGTGGTCCCGGCGACGCCGAACCTGGTTTTGCTTTCCGAGGACTCTCTCGGGACGGCCGCATCGTGGCGAAATTTCGCGCAGCCTTCAACGTTCACGGTTTCAGAAGGAGACGGCGTTAAGAGAGTCTTCGCTCGTTTCCGGTTCACCGACGGTTCGGAATCGGTCGAATCGGTCGGGGACAGCATTATCCTCGATACCCGGGCGCAAATCGATTCAGTCTGGTTTACTTCGAGTACGCCGACTCCGGCAGTCGGCGATACCATAATGTTCTATATCGATGCCGGCGAGGACGGCGGAGAGGCTTTTATCGATTTTCCGGGACTTAGCAATCTGACCCTGTACGACGACGCCGGAAGCGGCGACGCCATCGCCGATGACGGTATATACAGCAGGAGATATATTGTCCCGCTCAATATACAGGTGGATGATGGCGTAGTTACCGGTCATTTTTCCGACCGGGCCAATAACAACGCAACTTCGGAGATCGCCGGAGATCGCTTGAATATTCCCGAAGCGGTCGATCCGATTACGTTGAGAGCTGTCGCCGAAACATCGTACCGGGTACGCCTCGACTGGGATGCCGTCTCGAGCAGTGATTTTGTCTCATACCGGATTTACCGCTCGACCACGACCGGAGTGGATGATTCTTCGGAATTAGTGACCATTATTACTTCGCGGACCACGATAACCTATTCCGATGAAAATGTCGCGGAAAGCCAGCCCTATTTTTATCGCGTATATGCTTATGGAAGTGAAGGGGAATTGACCAATTCGACCGAGACTTCGGTTACTACTCCGGCCAACCAAATCCCCGCCGGGGTTTCCCTGGCCGTTACGGTCGGGTCGGAGGATGCTCTGCAGATTGCTCTGACCTGGACCCAGAATAGTGACGACGATTTTCAATATTACCGGATATTCCGCGGGACCAATCCCGGAGTTACCGATTTGAACGGTCAGCCGGTGGCGGTCATCAATACGCGGACTCAGACCTCGTTCACCGATTACCGGGCAAACGCTTCCACCGATTACTACTATGTGATATATGTGTATGATATCCAGGGGGCGCGGTCAGATCCCTCCAATGAAGAAAACACTCTATAGCCGGAAGGGATGATACTTGGGCTTTCTGGATCGGATAAACCGCTTTCTCGGTCTTTATATTGATACCTTTAAAGCGATCGGGCGTCCGCTGACCTGGCTGCCTTTCCTGGTTTACGCCTGCCTGCAGTTCCTTTTGCTTCTGGTGCTCCAGAATTATGTCAATCCCGTTATTTATCCTATCTTAAGGCCGATCATGGCCCTGATGGGGGAGGCGCGGGCCGATTTTTTCAGCCATTATCCCGAAATGTATTTATTGCTTCCCTCGGTTTACCAATGGGGGAAAATCCTCATCGGGATATTGTTCGAAGGGCTCTTCATCGGTATGGCAACCGTCTTTTTTATCACGCGGTATTACGACTCGGATAAGAAAATCGCGGTATCTCTGGCCTTCAGAAAATGGCCGCAATTATTGATAATGTGGGCCATTATCACCGGTGTGCTTCTTCTGGTTAACATGTATATTCCGGGGCTGTTCGGCGATATATTGTATAAATCTCCCAGACGGGCCTTGCTTTTTGACGGTTTCCTGAAGCTTTTGACCGTAATTATTTACTCCATATTCATTTATGCTATTCCGGCCATGATCGTTTATGGGGAGAATCTCTGGGGAGCTATTCGCGCAACCTTCCGCCTTTTCGCACATAACCCCTTCTTCTCGATATTTCTGGCTCTGATTCCCTTTTTGCTTTCATTACCGATTGTTTATGCGATTCAGAATGTCAATACTATAGTAGACAAGTTCTCTCCGGAGCTGGTCTTCTATATCCTGATCGCGGGGATTGCCGCCGATTTCGCGGCCAATTATTTTATTACGGGAACGGTAACGGGCTTTTTGATTTCGGAGCGGGAACAGGACTAATCGCAATTCGGGATAACGGATTTCGTCGAAATTCTCCGGGCCGCCTTAAGCTGCATAAGCAGTCACGATTTACCCTCAAAATTAGCTGTCAATGGGACACTTAGGGCCTTTTTTATAGGGTTTGGCGGCTAAAAATTTCCTCTTTTCAGCCGATACAATTAATGAACTTTTGAGGGTAATTATACCAGATGAGAAACATTCTTATAGTCGACGATGATCCGGAAATTTCCCGGTCATTGGCAAACTTGTTCGATTCAGATAAGTATAATTTTTACTTCCTTGAAGACGGCCAGCGGATGGTGGTCTTTCTCAAGGAACATCCCGATATAGATGCCATTCTCCTGGACGTGAATTTACCCACCGTTTCCGGTCTGGAACTTCTCAAGCAGTGCAAGTTGAACGATATCGATACTCCCATCATCATGATTTCCGGCTATGTTTCCACTGAGAATGCCATGGAAGCGATGCGTGAGGGAGCTTTCGAGTACCTGACCAAGCCGTTTGAAATTCAAAAACTGATCGATACTGTCAACAAAGCCGCAGGCTATAAGAAATCGAAACCGGCCAAGGGAGAAGAGCTCGCCGATATTAAAACCATCGAACTCGATGAGATCGTCGGAAAGTCTCCAGAAATCGTCGAAATCGCCAAGCTGGTCGGACAGGTGGCGAAATCCGATGCGGCAATCTTGATTTTCGGCGAATCCGGAACCGGCAAAGAGCTGATTGCACGAGCCATACACCGCAATTCCCGCCGGAGAAATAAACCGTTTCTTTCGGTCAACTGCGCCGCATTGGCGGAGACCCTCTTGGAATCGGAATTGTTCGGGCATGAAAAAGGGGCCTTCACCGGAGCGTACTACAAACGGCTCGGTAAATTCGAACAAGCCAACGGTGGAACCATCTTCCTCGATGAAATCGCCGACATGTCGATGCTGACCCAGTCCAAGCTCCTGCGGGTGCTTCAGGAAAAGAAGTTCGAACGGGTCGGGGGCAACGAATCGATCGAAGTCGATGTCCGGGTGGTCGCCGCCACCAACAAGTCGCTGGTGCAGTGCATGAAGGAGGGTTCCTTCCGGGTCGATTTGTTCTACCGTCTGAAAGTGGTATCCATCTATGTCCCGCCGTTACGGGAAAGGAAGAGCGATATCCCGCTTCTGGCCGAGCACTTTGTCAACCACTATGCGCGGAAACTGGTTAAGACCATCAAGGGTCTGTCGAAAAACGCTTCCGCCATGCTTTACAAATACTCCTGGCCGGGGAATGTCCGCGAACTGGAGAACAACATCCAGACCGCCTGTGTTATGACCAAAGGGGAAACGCTACAGGCCGAAGATTTCCCGATTCACAGCGAGATCGATTCCAAGATCGAAATCAATCTCGATGCTCTTCAGGACGATTATACGGAGATATTTTCGAGGATTATCGATCCGATACTGCCGAAACTAATAAATTCCAGCGAAGGCAAGATTTACTATTTCCTGGAGTCGGCGATGGAGCGGGCGTTGATTGCATCATGCCTGAAATATTTCGGTTCCAACCAGGTCAAGACCTCGGAAATGCTCGGGATTTCCCGCAATACCCTCCGCGACCGTATCGCCCGCTATAATATCTATTGATACGAATCAGTGTTCTTTCTTGTCCGGTTTATCAGTAATTACCCGGTAATAGCAACCTACCAAAACCGCCGTTATTGCGCCCCAGGTAAGTATCATAAAAGTCCAGCCGCCGGTTTTCATTATTCATTCTCCTAATGATACTTCTCGGTATCCCGCCTGCTCCAGGCGATAAATACCATTATCGCCAGGATTACCAGTATGGCGACCAGCAATAGCCTGGTACCGAGAACATACGGGACGTTTTCATCGGGAACATTGGCCATGGTGATAACATCCCACCATTCGGTGATCATCCACCAGCCCAGCAAGGTCAAAAGGCAGGCAGGAGTTACATATTTGATGATAAAGCGGAATATCCTCGGGATTTTTAGTTTACACCCCTGGTGCATTTCGTCCCAGCAGCGGTCGATGCCGAACACCCAGGCGAGAAGGATGATTTCGAGGGTGGCTCCGATAACGATAATGAAATTGGCTCCCCAGAAATCGAGGTCGTCCAGGACGCCGCGATGGATGAAGAGGAGGGCCGGTTGACAGAGGATAAAAGCCACGACGCCGAAAATTTTGACGGCCTTCTGACGGGTGAAATTGAATTCATCTTGGAGGAAAGCCACGCTGGGCTGGGCAATGGATATAGACGAAGTGATCCCGGCCAGAAAGAGCATGAAGAACCAGATGAAACTCAGAATGGCGCTCAAATGCATCTGGTTGAATATTTGCGGCATGGTGACGAACCCGAGATTGAAGGCTCCGGAGTTGGCGATGTCGACAATCTGGCTCGGTCCAAAGAAGATAAATGCCGCCGGGATAACCAGGGATCCGGCCACCACCACTTCGGCGAATTCGTTGGTCGAGGCCGCGGCCAGACCGGAAAGGGCGACATCGTCGCTCCTTTCAAGATAGCTGGAATAGGTCAGGATAACCCCCATGCCCACCGACAGAGTGAAAAAGATCTGCCCCGCAGCCGCCATCCAGACTTTGGCCGATTTCAGTGCGGATAAATCGGCATTCCATAAAAAGCCCAGCCCGTTAATGGCATTCCATCCCGGCTGGCCATTGTCGACCGAGAACAGGGTCAGGACCCTGATTGCCAGAATAATCCCGAATAGAAATAACAGGGGAAGGGCAAAATTACAGAGCCGTTCGATACCTCCCTTGATACCGAAATAAGTAACACCGATATTCAAAAGGAATGTTATAAAGAAGAAGACATATCCGGGGACGGTTCCTGAAAAGGCCCCAATATCGCCGCTTAATCCCTGGTAGTTAGTCAGGAATTCGACAAAGCCGCCGCTATCGGTAATCTGCGCCAGTTGTCCGGTGATGGAATAATAGGCGTAAGCGAGGCACCATGATTCAATATAAACATAGTACATGTAAATCAGGAATGGGCCAAATATCCCGAATATCCCGAAATACTTGATAAACCTGTTTTTCTTCCAGAGAGATTGAAAGATCCCCGGGGCGGAAGAATGTTCGAAGCCTCCGCCATATCGCCCGGCTGTCCATTCGACCCAGACCAGGGGGATTCCGACGATCACCAGCGCCACCAGGTAAGGAATCATGAAAGCCCCTTCGCCATATTTGGCGGCCTGGACCGGAAAACGCAGGAAGTTTCCCAGCCCGACGGCCGAACCGGCTACCGCGAGAATAACTCCGAGTTTGGTTCCCCATCTTTCACGGCCGTTTGACATATTTGGCTACTCCCGATAATTTTTTGATTCGCTTAAGCGCTTGAACGGTATAATCTTTGATTATACGGAGGAGGTTAAATCGTTGTCAAGATAAAAGCTGGAACATTCTCTAAGGGAATCCATAAGTTATTTTAGTTGACTTTGGACAGAACCAAAAATAATATTGGAAAAATTTTAGCGGGAGGTATCCCCAATGGCAGGACGCAAACAGATTAAACTGGCTGTATTATTAATAATCTCTGTAATTTTTATTTCAGGAAGTGCCCGGGCGGATTCTGCGGGACTGGTAACCGGCAACCTGGCTACGGCCGATGCCTGCGGTTTCGGATTGGGCTATCTTAGTGGAAATCTTGGTCTCGGAGATAATACCACTTCGTTTTTCGGGACATTAACCTACGGGTTTTCGCAGTATACCGAGGGGAGAATCAAACTGGGGCTATCGGATGGGGAGCGCACAGACGCCTCGCTGCTATTTGGCGCTGATTTCAAATATGAACTGCTCGATTATTATGATGCCAGTCACCCTGCGCCGGTCGATCTTGCCCTCGGGGGATTCATGGAATGGATCGATTATGATGGGATTTCCGTTTTGCAGATCGGGGGAAACATCATAAGCTCCATTCCTTATCGTTTTAAGGGAGGGCAGAAATTAGTCCCCTACGGTCGAATCAATATTCGCCTCGAAAAACTATCCAACGGTAATTCCAACACGGAACTGGAGTTGGGGCTAAACCTCGGGACGAAATTCGAATTATCAAACGATCTCAGCTTTTACGGCGAAATCCAGATAGACGGCAACACCGGGCTATTCCTGGCCACCGAAATGCGGGTGTTTTAATTAAAATGAAATAATGATGAAGCTTCGGCATTATGCCGAAGCTTTTTTATATGAATTACTTTGAAGCAATTATACTGGGCCTGCTGCAGGGCCTGACAGAATTTCTTCCGGTATCGTCATCGGGGCATCTGGTCATCGCGGAGCATTTACTGGGACTGAAACAGCAGGGGGTGGTATTCGAATTACTGGTTCATTTCGGGACTTTGCTCTCCGTCTTGATATATTTCCGGGCCAGGATTTTCGCCATGATAAGAGCGGTCTTCGACAAGAGCATGGTCTCGGAACGAAAAATGATTCTGTTCATAATCGTAGGAACCATTCCGGCGGTGATTGCCGGGCTGGCTTTCGAGGATTTCTTCGAACAGGCTTTTAGTGCACCGGTGATGACTGCCGTCATGCTAATCGTAACCGGGCTGATATTACTATCGACGATTGCGGTAAGGAAAAAGGACGGAGAGATGACTATTCTCCGCTCAATAATTATCGGGATCGGTCAGGCTATCGCGATTCTTCCGGGGATTTCACGGTCGGGGTCGACGATATCATTCGGGATGATTTCCGGCATTAAGCCGGTGGTGGCCGCGGAGTATTCGTTTCTTTTATCGATTCCTGCGATAGCGGGGGCAATAGTCTTGAAATCCAGGGAACTGGCAGAAATACAGGCTTCAATGGCCGGGCAGTATCTGGTGGGGACAATCGTGTCGTTCTTATCCGGGTTGTTTGCGGTTTATCTTCTGCTTGATATTATCAAGCGGGGCAAATTCGAATATTTCGGGATATATTGTTTGCTTGTGGGCGCGGCCGCGCTGATTTATTTTATCCGTTAAGATGAAACGAATACTGGCGATTCGCCTCGGAGCCATTGGGGATGTTATTCTCGCGTCGGCGCCTCTGTTGAATCTGAAGATATCTTTTCCGGACGCGGAAATATCTCTTTTAACCCGGCAGAATTTGGCGGGATTGTGTGAGCGGATGTCGGGCGTGGATAGGGTCCTGCCGTTCAAACAGCACGCGGGTTTGAGCGACCTGTTCCGCATGGGAGAATTTCTCGATATCGAAGAATATGATGCCGTCCTCGATTTACACGGCAATTTACGCTCATGGTATTTGCGCAAGCATATTGCGTCCTCCAAGAAAATAGTCTATCCCAAACGGCGGTTCGAACGGACCATGGCAGTTCGCTTCGATATCATTAATCCCGATCCTCCGCATACAATCGATCTTTATAATCAGACGGTGAAGAATGTCGGAGGCAGGATTTTCGCTGATCGCCCGGTTTTAAGAATACCGGGGGAAAATAAACTGGTGCCGGAAAATGAACAAAGTCAAAAAACCATAGTCATCTCTCCCGGAGCATCATATCCCAATAAGCAATGGCCATCGGAGCGGTTCAGGGAACTGAGCGGTTTGATCGTCAATGAAACCGATTGCAATATCGCCCTTGTCATTTCCGGTAAAGATTCCGGATTGCATAATTTGAATAATGCTTTTCCGAAGGAGCGGTTTGCAGCGTACATCGATATCCCCCTGGAGGAATTGGCCGGAGTGATTTCCCGGTCCTTCCTGACTATCTGCAACGATTCCGGTTTGATGCATTTGTCTTCGGCAGTGGGGACTCCGGTAGTGGCGCTGTTCGGGCCGACTCATCCGACGCTCGGCTTTTCGCCACGGGGTTTGTTCGATGCCATAATGCAGGTCGATGAATACTGCCGCCCCTGCTCCCTGCACGGCAAACGAAAATGTTTCCGAGAAGAACAATACTGCTTTACCCGGGTTTCCCCGCGCGAGGTTATGAATGGAATCAAATCGAGACTTGAGAGTAATCTCGCGGGAGAAAAAGCTTTGTTTCTGGACCGCGACGGGACTCTTATCAAGGAGAAGAATTTCATTTCGGATCCCGATCTGGTCGAGCCGATTGCGGGTTCGTTTGAGGCCCTGAAAGCCGCGAAAGCGGCAGGATACAAAATCATTGTCATATCCAATCAGTCGGGAGTAGCCCGGGGGCATTTCGAAGAGACGGCGGTCCGGACTATAAACCAGAGGGTTATTGATATTTATCGCGAGGCCGGGATTATCATCGATGATATTCTATACTGCCCATTTTACCATAAAGGTAGTATCCCCGAATACAGCATCGAACATCGGCGTAGAAAACCGGGTCCGGGGATGGTCGAGGAAGCCGCATTAAAGCATAATATCAATCCCTTCAAATCCTGGGTGATCGGCGATAAGCTGTCCGATGTCAACCTTGCCTTTGTGACGGGGGGGAGGGGAATCCTGGTCAAAACCGGGTTTGGGCTGGAAGAAGAACTGAAGTTGACCACGAATTCTCTTAAACCCGAATTGGTTGCCGATAATATCTATGATGCCGTAAAATATGCGTTAGAGCAGGATGAACGATCATGAATATCACGGCATCTTACCAGAAAAGCCTTCCCAATAACAAAGTGGAATGTCTGCTTTGCCCGGCATATTGCAAAATCGACGAAGGCAAATACGGCATTTGCGGCACCCGGTTCAACAAAGGGGGGACGCTCATCGCCGAAAATTTCGGTGAACTGGTAACCGCCTGTTTCGATCCCATTGAAAAGAAACCGCTCTACCATTACTTTCCCGGCTCGGTTATCTTTTCAACCGGTGGAAACGGCTGTAATTTTAAATGCGCCAATTGCCAGAACTGGCAGATTTCGCAGGAGAAGGTCCCAACCAGTTTCGTCACTCCCCAGGATTTGGTCAGCATGGCCGGGAAACAGGGTTCAATCGGAGTCGCTTATACATATACCGAACCGCTTGTTTGGTTTGAATATATCCTTAAAGCCGGCCACCTAATAAAGGAGGCTGGTCTAAAAAACGTCCTGGTTTCCAATGGTTATATTAACCCGGAGCCGCTAAAAGAGCTTTTGCCGGTTATAGACGCTACCAATATAGATTTGAAAGGGATGAGGCCGGAATTCTATCGAAAGGTCTGCAAGGGGAAGTTGGAGCCGGTCCTGGAAAATATCAGGCGATTTTATGAGGCCGGGGTTCATCTCGAGGTCACCAACCTGGTTATTACAGAATTGAACGATTCGACCGAGGATTTTGAGCGGCTGGCTGATTTTATTGCGGGTATTTCACCGGAAATTCCCTTGCATCTTTCGGCCTATTATCCCACTTATAAAATGGATAAACCGGCGACTTCATCCGTCAAATTACAGGAAGCGTATAAAATCGCTTCCGACCGCCTCCGGTATGTTTATCTGGGGAATCTGGCGATCCCGGGTAAATCAGATACCTACTGCCCGGATTGCGGAAATACCGCCATCAAAAGGGAAGGATACCGTATTAATTTGGACGGTCTTGAGGGGGGAAAGTGCGCCGCCTGCGGTTTCGATTTGGGGATTATCCGGCAATAACCGCCATTTTGCGTTGCCGGGGTGTAGATTATAACCCTCACTCCGATATTAGAAGTAATTACCGATTTGTCGGGAAAGCGGCTCGTTTCGGAACGATAGGAGCCGTAGAAGTGTTTTAACAACAGATGGATTTGGTGTAACTCCTTCTATTATGAAAAACTTTATTTCAAGACATCTGAAGACCTTAATTTTGATCGGACTCCTTGCCTTTGGATTTGCCCAGAATTCCTCGGCGCAGTTTTATTTCGGTAAGAATAAGGTCCAGTATACCGATTTCGACTGGCAGGTGATGGAGACCGAGCATTTCTCCATTTATTTTTATACTGAAGAAGAAACCGTCGCTCACATCGCGGCCCGGATTGCCGAGGATTGTTATCGTCTGCTGGCCGCGAAATTCAATCATGAAGTCTACCGCAGTATCCCTCTTATTATTTATGGTTCTCCAAACCACTTCACCCAGACCAATGTCACGCCGAGTCTCCTTCCGGAATCGGTCGGCGGGTTTACCGAATTTTTAAAAGGGAGGGTGGTTCTTCCTTACAACGGTTCGTACAGCGATTTCTATCATGTCATCCGGCACGAACTGGTGCATGTCTTCCAGATATCGAAACTGGAATCGATCATGACCCGCCAGCGGGTGGTTCGGATGGCCATGCCTCCTCTGTGGTTTATCGAAGGGCAGGCGGAATTCTGGTCGACCGAATGGGACAGCGAGGCTGATGCCATCCTGAAAGATATGGTTTTATCGGGGAATATTATTCCGATCGAGAGGATGTATATAATTTCCGGAACCTATTTCATGTACAAAGTGGGGCAGTCGATCTGCCAGTTCATAAACGACGAGTACGGTTCAGATAAACTGGTATTGATATATGAAAACTGGTGGAAGGGGCGCGATTTCGATCAAATCCTGGAATTAACCCTCGGTGAACCGGTCAAAGAAGTTTCGAAACGCTGGGAGTATTATTTAAAGAAGAAGTATTTTCCCGAAATCGCCGACCAGGGACTGGCCAAAATGGAAGCCAAGCAGTTGACCCGTTCCGGCTATGCATTGAAAGGGGTTCCCATTAAAATAACCGACGGCAACGGCGGCTCCGAGGATTGGATAGTATTCAAGGCGAATAAGATGGGGTATTCGGGTATTTACCTGATGCCGCCCAGCGGCGAAAAGCGAGAGCTGTACACTCTCGTCAAAGGGGAACGTTCTTCCAGTTTCGAATCGCTGCATCTGCTTCAAAGCGGCATCGATGCCAACAATAATGGCCTGGTGGTTTTTTCTTCGAAATCGAAAGAATCCGATGTCCTGTATCTGTACGATATCGACCGCCGCGATATCGTGGAGAAGTATGAATTACCGTCCCTGTCGACCATACTATCGCCGCGGTTTTCTCCCGATAACAACCGGGTGGTGTTCAGCGGGTCGGACGAGGGGGGGCAGAACGATCTATATGTCCTGAATATCAACACCGGAAAACTCGAGCAAATAACGAACGATATCTATAAGGACGGCGATCCCGCCTTCAATTTGAATGGGGATTCGATCATATTTTCTTCCGACCGCTGTCTCAACGGAAATCACGGCGCCCGGAATTTATACCAAGTATCGGTCGGCGGCGGGGATCCGGTGCAGTTAACTTACGGCACATGGCGTGACCAGTCGCCCGATGTTTCAGAGCAGGGGATATATTTCAGCTCCGACCGGGATGGTTCGTTCAATATCTACCGCCTTAACCCGGATCAAAGTATAAACAAGATAACTTCGTTATTGACCGGCGCTTATGATCCGAGACTGACCACCGACGGCACGGGGGTGATTTTCTCGGGTTACCAGGATTTCGGTTTCCATATTTATCGCGCCGAGTTACAGGACAGTCTGCATTTCGCGGCCGGGGAAATACCGGATACCAGGGGACAAGTATTCTGGAAGCCGGGGAGGCTGGCTGCGGCATCGTACAAGTCGTCGGTAAAGTACAACACCGACTACAGCTTCGACATCGCTCAATCGGCCATTTCGTATGATCCGGTGTATGGAACCATCGGCGGTCTGCAGATGGCCATGTCGGACATGCTCGGTGATCATACTTTCTATTTCGTGCTTGCGAATACCGCCCAGAATAAGGACGAGATCCTGACCAGTTTCAACGTCGCCGTTACATATATCAACAAAATCAACCGGCTTAACTGGGGACTGGGTGGGTATCACCTGTATGATGAGTACTACAACGATTACGACGGCTACTATTTCGAGCGCCAGGTAGGCGGATTAGTATACTTGAATTACCCCTTCTCAAAATATAACCGGGTCGAGACTACAACCTATCTGCGATATTCGGATAAAGATTATACTTTCGGGTTCACCCGGCGCCGCGCGACCCTCTGGTCGTCGTACATTTCCCTGGTATCCGATAACTCCCTCTGGGATATATCGGGGCCGCTCGACGGCCATCGCTACAACTTCACTTTCGGCGTGACCTCGGCGCTGGACAAGGGAAGAACTCTGAACCGCATCGGCCTGGTGGATATCAGGCATTATTTCCGTCTCGGGCGGTATTCTGCTTTTGCCAACCGGATGTTCATCTACAGCTCTTCGGGAGAAGAGCCGCAGCGGCTCTATTTCGGAGGCAGCTGGTCGTTCCGAGGATACGATCGCCGAGACTTTTATGTCCGAAATATCGTCTTCGCCTCGAACGAACTTCGTTTCCCACTTATCGATAATCTATCTATTGGATTTCCTTTCGGAGGCATAGGCTTTCAGGCAATCCGGGGAGCGCTCTTTTTCGATGTTGGGCGGATTACAAACCGTAGATTCCATTTACTCGATCAAACCTTTTTCGATGATTTGATCGGTTCTTTCGGGGCCGGGTTCAGGGTGGCCCTGGGGGGATTGATTGTATTCCGGTTCGATTTCGCGAGAACGACCGATTTCAATAAAATAAGTGATCGGACCGATTTCGATTTCTTTTTCGGATGGAATTTCTGATGAAGAGAGTGTTTCCGATATTCGCCGGGATATTACTTCTGGCCTTCGCAGCGGGATGCACGCGGAGTTTCCATATGAGTCGATTTCCCAAAATTCCGGCTCCGGAATGGCAATACAGCCGAAAAGATCTTCAGGCGCGAGGATCGATCGATTCGGGCTATCACGGTAATCTTAATGTCAAATGGGAAGATAGTTTCGGGGGGAGCACAATCGGACCATTGACGATGGGGGGAGGGCAGGTTATTGTTCCGATCAGCCGGGAAAAGGTTCAGTTTTATGATGTTGCCACCGGGAAACATTCCGGTCGAATCAAAACCAAGGGAAATGCCCAGGCGGGGGTGATTATAATCGATTCCCTGGCCTATTTCGCCGGGGGATATAAGTATAACTACTTCGAATGTCTTAATTTGCACACTTTGGGGGTGTCCTGGAAGGTGCCCATTAAGGATGTAACCGGCTCGCCGATAATCATAGAAGACCGGGTTTTCCTGGCTTCGACGACAGGGAATATCGAGTGCCGGAACCGGTTGAACGGAGAGATTATCTGGCAGAAACAGGCCACATCGCGCTCCCCGGCTGGTCCGAGCAGCGACGATGAAACGGTCTTTTTCCCGCTGGATGACGGCAATTTAATCGGATTGGATATGAAAACGGGAGAGAAGAAGTTCGAAACCGCTCTAGGCGAACCCCTTATGTCAAAGGTTGCGGTCGGGGAATATGTCTTCGTATCTGGCTCGGAAGGTTCTTTTTGTGCCGTAGATAAAAAGACCGGTGAAATAGTCTGGAAAAGACGTTTTGACTGGCCGATATGGACGGCTCCGGCGGTCGACGAACATATGGTCTACTTCGGCGACAACGGCGGCTATCTACATGCGCTCGACAAACTGGAGGGGCGGACCATCTGGGAATTCAAGTCCGACGGCATCATTCTGGCTTCACCTATCGTAGTCGGGAATTATTTGCTGTTCGCGTCCCTCGATCGTTACCTTTATTGCATCGACAAGAGAACCGGGCTGTTGAATACCAAGCATCGGACCAAGCACGAAATCAGATTCTCTCCCATCAGCGACGGCGAATCGATTTATATCGCCACACACGGCGGTATAATTCAATGCCTCGGGGACTGAATGGATATCTTCAAATACACCGAAAAAGACCTGAATTTAAACCTGTCTGAAATTGCGTCGGAAACAATTCGGGAATTGGATCTGGCCTGCCGCAAGGTTTCTATTTATACTTCGGGACATCCCCTGACCCAGAAGGCTCTGGGCCGGCTGAGGCAGTGTTTTGACACCATCTATCAGTATAAAAAATACGTCGATCTGTACACGCAATCCGGTCGGCTGTACGTCTTCAATATACAATCGCGGAATTCGGTTTTCACCGAACATATCATCGATTACATGCAGGTGCTCGATGTTAAGAGCATCCTGATCGATGTATCGATAAGTCCCGAACACCTGGCCCATTTCATGTCGGCCTTTTCGAGCAGGAAACACACCATCAATGATATGAATCCACTGATTGGCGCCTTGCGGGAAAAGAACATCCCGACGGTCCTGGTCGATTCGGATACAGGTCAGGCCATGTTCGAAAAAAATCCCCGATTGGGAGCCGATGTCGCCGGCGGTTACACACTGCGAAACGTTTTGACCAATATTCTCGGCGACGATCTCAGCCGGCTGGCCCGTATCCTCGCCGATGAAAAGCTCGATGCCGAACTGTTCCTCCGTAAATACAATTTCGATTATTATCCCAAGGCGGTAGTTTATTTAATCCCGGAAATTATTTCGTCCATGACACCGTCAGATCTGCTCAAACGAATCAACGAAATCGTGGGGAGAGACCGGCAATCCGACCGTGTTCGGGAATTCAACATAGAAAAAAGCACCGGCGAAAGCCTGGGAAGGCTGATCGCTTTCCATCCTGATCTCGAAAAAATGAGCGGCCATCTGAAAGATGTCTGGGAAACGGTGCACGATACTCCGCCCGAAATAAAGGCCGCGACTGTGGAACCGGAATCTCCGGCGGGTATCGACCAGTTTTTGCAGGAAGTTCTGATGGGGGAAATATCGGGACACCAGCCGGAAGATTTCGGACAGATGTACGAACGGTTGCTCCGAACCGGTCAAAAGCAACGGGCGGCCAATCTCATCGATATCCTGCTGGCCAGTCTGGCCGGTGAGAATTTCACGCAGCGTGAACGGTCGCTGTTCCTGTTAAAACAGGTTCTTCGCTCGTCCCGCGCTCTTAGCTCCAAAGACCTGATTGACTCCCTGATTACGAAGATCGACGAATACCTGACCCGGAAGAAAGAGACTTTCGAGTTTTCCGACCTGATCTGGGAAATTGCGAAGACCTCGCTGCAGTTCAAAGACGGTTCGACGCTTGGGCGAATCTGCGATATCCTGCAAAAGCATAAGAACCGCCAGGATGCAATTACCATTTACGAATCGGCGGCGGTCCGCAAGGCTCTGGAAGAAATGAACCGCCCTGAAGTCATCAATACCCTGATTCACGATTTGATTAACGGCACCCCGGAATGGTATCCATACGTGAAGGCGGTCCTGACCGCAATCGGTTCCGAGGAAGCAGCGTATGCCCTGTCAGGGATAATTTCACACGAATCGCGGCAGGTGAGATTGCAAGTGCTGAAAATACTGGCCGAGATGGGTAAAGCGTCCTTGAACGTCTGCATGAATATCCTGAAAAATTCCAAGTACTTCGAACGCCCCCACGACCGCCGGGAACTCCCCGAAGAAAACTGGTACATCGTCCGCAATGCCCTTTTCGTGCTCGGAGCCCTGAAGGACCAGGAAGCCTGCAAGGCGATTGGAATGCGCCTGTCGGACGAGGATTACCGGGTCAGGCGGGCAATCGTTTCGGCGCTCGAGACAATCGGCGGAGAAGCTTCGGCTGACCTATTACTGCTTCTGGCCGATGACCCCGACCGCGAAATCCGGGAGTCTGCCATTATCGGTCTGGGGTTGATTCGGGTGCCCGATATAGTTCCGGAATTGATAGAATACGCCGAACGAAGAAACACCGAAATTCTCAATATAATCACAACACTCGGCAAGCTGGGCGGGGAAGAAGCTCGTCGATTCCTTGGAAAGCTCCTGGGAGATAACCAATTCCTGGCCAAATTCTGCAACAGCCGTTCATCTCGTGATGATATCCGCCTTTCCGCTATCAAGGCTCTGGGGAGGACCGGAGATATCATGGCGGTCAATATATTAAAAGAATTCAGGAAAAATCTTTCGGCTACTTCAAAAATCCTTCTTGGCGGCTCAAAGCTGGATCGTGCCGTCAACGACGCCCTGTCAAATATCGACAAGTAATCTGCCAATTTCTGCAATTTTGTCAGGCTATAATGCCGTAATGGCGTAACGCCTCTGCCATTATGACCGCTTCCTTTTGTCGTGAGTACAGTCATAATTTCTAAGTTGTTGATTGGTAATGCCATACCAATTTTGGCACGCTGGTTGATTTAATTATTGGCAGAACTTGAAAGAAAGATAACAAAAATAAAAGGAGGAATGAAAAATGACAATCGTCCGTTACAATCCGAACCGGAGCCTGAACAGAGTGGCTCGCGACTTTGACTCGATGTTCGAGAACTTTTTCAACTTTTCCGATTCGGGTATAAACACTTCGGGAGCCATCAATCCCCGGGTTGACATCGCCGAAGACAAGGATGCGGTAAACTTCACCATGGAAATCCCCGGAATGAAGAAAGAGGATATCAAGGTCGTGGTTGAGGAGGGCGTACTGACCGTATCCGGCGACCGCAAGATCAGCCGGGAGGAGAAAGACCGGAACTATGTCTGGTCCGAACGGGTCAGCGGTAGTTTCTCGCGGTCGTTCAGACTGCCGGAATATGCGGAAGTGGACAAAATATCGGCCGACTACAAGGATGGTCTTCTGACAATTGCCATCCCGAAGGCCGAAATCGCCAAGCCGAAGGAAATTGAAGTCAAAGTAAGCTAATCCTTATGCTTGGAATGATCGGTGAACTCATGACACGGGCGGGCCGCAAACCCGCCCGTTTTGTCAGGAGGGTCACGAAAGGAGAAAATTAATGAGTAAGATAATTGGAATAGATTTGGGGACCACCAATTCGGTGGTGGCGGTGATCGAGGGGAAAGACCCCGAAGTTATCGCCAACTCCGAAGGGGGGCGCACCACGCCTTCGGTAGTGGCGATCGACAAAAACGGTGAAAGACTGGTCGGCCAGGTGGCGAAGCGCCAGGCGGTGACCAATCCGAACAACACCATCTTTTCGATAAAGCGCTTTATGGGGCGCAAATTCGATGAAGTAAAACAGGAAACGAAAAACTTCCCTTATAAAGTAACTGCCGACGGAAGCGGCAATGCCACGGTGGAGATGAACGGCAAGAATTATACGCCGCAGGAAGTTTCGGCGATGATCCTGACCAAGATGAAAAAGACCGCCGAAGACTACCTCGGTGAAAAAGTGACCGATGCCGTTATCACGGTCCCGGCGTATTTCAACGATTCGCAGCGTCAGGCTACCAAGGATGCCGGCAGGATTGCCGGGTTGAACGTCAAGCGTATCATCAACGAACCGACCGCGGCAGCGCTGGCATATGGTCTTGATAAAAAGAAGACCGGCAAAATCGCGGTTTATGACCTCGGGGGCGGAACGTTTGATATTTCGGTTCTGGAACTTTCCGACGGAGTATTCGAAGTTTTGTCGACCAACGGCGATACCCATCTCGGCGGTGATGATTTCGATAAACGGATTATCGACTGGCTGGTCGAGGAATTCAAGAAATCGGACGGTATCGACCTGTCGAAGGACCCGATGGCGTTGCAGCGTTTGAAAGAGGCCGCGGAAAAGGCCAAGATTGAACTCTCATCGACCATGGAGACAAACATCAATCTGCCGTTCATTACGGCCGATTCCAACGGTCCCAAGCATCTGAATATATCGCTCAGTCGGGCGAAGTTGGAGCAGCTGGTGGACGACCTGGTCGACCGGACCGTCGGTCCCTGCCGCAAGGCGGTCGAAGATGCCAAGATCGGCTTTTCCGATATCGATGAAGTGGTCCTGGTTGGCGGAATGACCCGCATGCCGAAAGTGCAGGAGACGGTCAAGAAGCTGTTCGGGAAAACTCCGAATAAGAATGTCAACCCGGATGAAGTGGTCGCGGTGGGGGCAGCCATTCAGGGTGGGGTCCTGACCGGGGATGTCAAGGACGTTTTGCTTCTGGATGTTACTCCGCTGTCGCTTGGCATCGAGACGCTTGGCGGAGTCATGACTAAACTGATCGAACGGAATACGACTATCCCGACCAAGAAACAGCAGATATTCTCAACGGCGGCCGACAGCCAGACTGCGGTGGATATTCATGTGCTGCAGGGTGAACGGGAGATGGCCATCGACAACAAGACCATCGGTAAGTTCATCCTCGACGGCATACCGCCGGCCCCGCGCGGCATTCCGCAGATCGAAGTCATGTTCGATATCGACGCGAACGGCATCCTGAATGTGACCGCGAAAGATATGGCGACCGGCAAGTCGCAGAATGTTCGCATCGAGGCCTCGTCCGGCCTGAACGATACAGAAATCAACCGCATGGTGAACGAGGCCAAGCAGCATGAAGCGGAGGACAAAGAAAAGCGCCGGAAGGTTGACGTCCGTAACAACGCCGATGCTGCGGTCTTCCAGGCCGAGAAACAGCTCAAGGAACTCGGCGACAAGATCAACGCCGACGACAAGAGCAAGATCGAAGCCGGTATCGCTCGCGTCAAAGAGGCCTTGAAGAACGATAATCTGGCCGAGATTGAATCTTCGTCGGAGGCCCTTAACCAGCTCTGGCACGAGGCTGCATCGAAGATGTATCAGCAGTCTTCAGCTCAGCAGGGCAATGCCGGTAATACTAATGCCGGCGGCAACGGCCAGGCTAACCAGGGAGGCGACAAGAAGGATTCCGATGCGGTCGATGCGGACTTTGAAGTAGTGAATGACTAAGGCAACTCCTTGATAGAGAAAAGAGGGGCCTGAATTTGGGCCCCTTTTTCACGAAGGGGTATAAAGGAAACGAAAGGGATTTTTATCTGTTATAGATATAAGTTCAGGGTGATATATTAAGATATGGCGAAAGACTTCTATGACATACTGGGAGTCCCCGAAAACGCTTCGAAGGATGAAATCAAGAAGGCTTTTCGGAATCTGGCCAAGAAATATCATCCCGATCGAAACAAGGGAGATAAGGCGGCCGAAAGCCGCTTCAAAGAGATTTCCGAAGCGTACGAAATCCTCGGGGACGAGCAGAAACGGGCGCAGTACGATAACATGTGCAAGTATGGCGCCTTTGCCGGAACCGGCCCGCAGGGAGGATTCGGCGGCAGCGGGGTCGATTTTTCTCAGTTCGGAAAGGACGGAAGATTCGATTTTCGTTCCGGAGGCGGATTCGGCTCCTTCGCCGATATCTTCAGTTCCATCTTCGGAGGCGAAGAAATGTTCGGTGGCAGGATGGGAGGAAATCGCCGCACCGCCACGCAGCCCAGAAAAGGAAGCAACCTGCGCCTGAATTTGAATATCACTTTCGAAGAGGCAATCTTTGGTACCAATAAATCCCTTGTCCTGAAGAAGCCCGAGACCTGTACCATATGCGGCGGAACCGGGACCGAACCGGGAGCCGGGCAAACGGCCTGTCCCGAATGCCAGGGACGTGGGAATGTCAGTTACGCGCAGGGAGGTTTTTCAATATCAAGGCCCTGTCCCAGATGTCTGGGACGCGGTATCATTAATGAAAAAGCCTGCCATGTTTGCGGCGGAACCGGACAAACACGAAGTAAAAAGAAAATTAATGTCAAAATACCCGCCGGAATAGAAGACGGCGGCAAGATCCGCCTGAAAGGGATGGGAAATCCCGGAAAAAACGGCGGGGCGAATGGAGATTTAATAATTACCGTGGCTGTACAGAAACATCAGCAGTTCGAACGGAAAGGAAACGACATTCACACCCGGGTGTACGTATCGTATCCGGATGCGGTTCTCGGAGGAAAGATCCCGGTCAAAACTTTGGCCAGAGACATCAATATGACCATTCCCGCCGGAACCAAATCGGGAACGATTCTGCGCCTGAAGGGGATGGGCTTGTCGGTGGACGGGACGCAAGGGGACCAGTATGTCGAAGTGATGATCGATGTCCCCGAATCAGTCACCAATCGTCAGCGTGAACTGCTTGAAGAATTGCGTAAGACTCTGAAATAGAGTTTAGATTTGCATGGATGAGAATAGGCGCGGAGGTTGTACCCGCGTTATCGGTATGGTGATAATATTATGGATACAAGTAAATTCACGCAAAGATCGGCCGACGCCCTCGGCTACGCTCAGCAACTGGCGCAGGCGGAATCGCATCCGCAGGTAACGCCGTTACATCTATTGGCGGCATTATTGAGACAGGATGAGGGGTTGGCAGGACAGGTGATTAAAAAAATCGGGACTGATAACGACCTGCTTTACGGCCGGGTGGAAGACGAACTGAAACTGATGCCCCGCCAAACTGGGGGGCAGATTTATGCTTCGAATGAATTGTCGAACCTGCTCAGCAAGTCAGAAGATGAAGCCCGTCAGCTGAAAGACGAGTACGTGTCGGTCGAGCACCTGCTTCTGGCCATGATTGAAATCAAGAGCCGGGCAAAAGATATATTGAAGGAAAACGGCATCAACCGCGATTCGGTGCTGAAGGCATTGACTTCGATTCGCGGAAAGATTCGGGTAACCGACGCTAACCCGGAATCGAAATACCAGGTGCTGGAAAAATATTCGCGCGATTTGACCGCTCAGGCACGCTCGGGAAAACTAGATCCGGTCATCGGGCGAGAAGAGGAGATCCGCCGGGTGATAAAAATTCTATCGCGGCGGACCAAAAATAATCCTGTACTTATCGGTGAACCGGGCGTAGGGAAGACCGCTATTGTTGAAGGATTGGCCCAGAAAATCGCCCACGGTGAAATTCCCGAAACGCTGAAAGACCGGAAAGTGGTCGCTCTCGATTTGGGAGCGCTGATCGCCGGGTCGAAATTCCGAGGAGAATTCGAGGAACGACTGAAAGCCATCCTGAAAGAAGTTGAAGAGTCCGAAGGCCGTATCGTGCTGTTCATCGACGAATTGCATACAATTGTCGGAGCCGGAGCGGTCAGCGGCGAAATGGATGCTTCGAATATGCTTAAACCGGCCCTGGCGCGGGGGCAGTTGCGTTGTGTCGGAGCGACGACACTCGACGAATACCGCAAGCATATCGAAAAAGATGCCGCCCTGGAACGGCGGTTTGCTCCGGTGATGGTGGAACCTCCGACAGTGGAAGAGACGGTGTCGATTCTTCGAGGCTTGCGGGATCGGTACGAATTGCATCATGGCGTAAAGATAAAAGATGAAGCGCTGGTGATGGCGGCAAAGTTGTCTGACAGGTACATCGCCGACCGTTTCCTGCCCGATAAAGCCATTGATTTGATCGATGAAGCGGCGGCGGAACTGCGGATTTCAATCGATTCCATGCCGGATGAACTGGATGCCGCCGAAAAGCGGATTCGCCAGCTTGAAATCGAAAAGGAAGGCATCAAGCGGGAAAAAGACGCCGGCGAACGGATGAAACCTATCGAAGAAGAGCTGAAAGACCTCTATGCCGTTCGCGACGATCTGAAAACGCAGTGGGAAAAAGAGAAGATTACGGTCAATGCCATTCGGGGAATTAAGGGCGAAATAGAAGAGTTGAAACTAAAATCCTCGGAGGCGGAACGGAAAGCCGACTATGAAACCGCCGCGAAGATTAAATACAGCGAACTGGTCGAAGCTCAGAAGAAACTGGAATTCCTCGCCCATTCGCTGGCGGCGATTCAATCAAAGCGAAAACTGCTGAAAGAAGAAGTGGACGGCGACGACGTGGCGGAAATCGTCTCGAAATGGACCGGTATTCCCGTAACGAGGTTAACCGAATCCGAAAAAGAAAAGCTACTGCGGCTCGAAGAAAAACTGCATGAACGGGTCATCGGTCAGGATGAAGCAGTAACAGCGGTATCAGACGCCGTGCGGCAGTCGCGGGCGGGGTTATCCGACCCGAACCGCCCGCTGGGGACGTTTATCTTTCTGGGACCGACCGGAGTCGGCAAAACCGAACTGGCTCGGGCGCTGGCGGAATTTTTGTACGGCACCGAAGAGGCCATTGTTCGCATCGATATGTCGGAATACATGGAGAAGTTTTCGGTGTCGCGTCTGATCGGGGCTCCGCCGGGATATGTCGGCTACGAAGAGGGAGGACAGCTCACCGAAGCGGTGCGCCGCCGCCCGTACGCGGTGGTGTTGCTCGATGAAATCGAAAAAGCGCACCCGGAAGTATTCAATATTCTGCTGCAGGTGCTTGATGACGGTAGGCTCACCGATAACCAGGGGAGAACGGTCAGTTTCAAGAATGCTATCCTGATTATGACCTCTAACCTCGGGGCGGAATATATCCAGGCGGAATCGTCAAAGATGAACGATCACAACCGCGAAGAAGTATACGACCGGATGAAGACGCAGGTGCTCGATATCCTGCGGCATAACCTGAGGCCGGAATTCTTGAATCGGGTCGATGAGACGATAGTCTTCGCGGCACTGACCAGAGATGAAATCCGCGATATCGTCCGCCTGCAGTTCAAACGGCTGCAGAAGCTCCTGCAAGATAAGGGGATTGAAGCGGACCTGACCGATGCGGCAGTCGATCATATCGCTTCGGCGGGGTACGATCCCACGTTTGGAGCCCGCCCGATCAAGCGATTGATTACCAAGCAGCTTAGCCAACAGATCGCGAAGAAAATGCTGGCTGGTGAAGTCAATCTTGGCAATGCGATAAAGATTGATTTCGTCGATAACGAGATAAATATTTTCCCTGAACCTAAGGGTGCCTCATCCACCGAAGAAGAAGTCACTCCCGAAAAGCAATAAAAAAGCGCCGGGCGGGCAGCCCGGCGCCCTCATCTAAGGTAATGAGACTAAGGGGGCGGACAGAAAAGCGGGCGGACATGCTTATGCGCTTTTCATTCCCCCTTTTTCATGTTCGTGACATTTGCAAAACCCAACTCCCTGTTGCAGGCGGCCTTCGAGGAAAGCTCCAACCGCCGCTTCGGGGGTCAATCTGGTTTCAATGATAAATGCTTTTACTCCGGCCTGTTCGAGGTCCCTCGCGGCGCGCATTCCCATGCCGTAACACAGGACCGCTTCGCAGTCATGCAACGCCTGTACGATTGCGGAATGGCTGTGGGTGCCGTGGTGATGATGTTCGTGCTCCCCTTCGTCGCCGGTGCATTCTCCTTTGGCGTGAGGAGTATAGCGATTATCTCTGACTTCCCGATTCGAAATCTTTCCGTTTTCGATATCGAAGATGATAAAGCAGGCACTGCGGCCGAAATGGTCCGATATATTGATGCCGTCCGATGATGCCACTGCTACTTTCATACGGTCTCCTTTGTACGTGATGTCTGTTCTGTCCGGCAGCGCAGGCCTCGCTGTCCCTTACCCTGAGCCGGGCGGCCGGAATCGATTCTCTTTATACTTGTGCTTTGACATTCGGGACAGTGCTGCGGCCGGCCGGTGCCGTAGGGCTCCTCCCATTTATGCTTGCAGTCAAAGCAGCGGAATTTGCGCATATCCGGCATGACGAATTCGCCTCCTTCAATCAACAACGCCTTGCCGTTGATAACGGCATCGGCGATTTTTTTATGCGCCGCCTCCAGAATTCTGCCGAAAGTTTGTCTCGAAATATTCATCCGTTCGGCGGCCTGCTCCTGGTAGAGATCTTCGAGGTCGGCCAGGCGGATGGCCTCATATTCGTCGATCGACATAGAAATTTCCTGCAGGGTCCGGACCGGAATCCCGGCCGGTTTAAAGTGTTTGCAGGCAGGCATTTCCGCCACGCGGCGGCAGTTTCTTGGTCGGGGCATATTTACTCCTGAGGGTATATTATGAGCATATGCCCATAATGTCAAGTATTTTTATGGACCCCGGTTTTAACAATCTCGTATAATAAATATATTCAATACCAGCAACAGATGGGAGATTCCGATGAAGAATCAAAATGTCCAGGAAGACAAAATTCTGGAAGAGGCTATGTTGATCAGGAGGATTACCAGGGCTTCGCTGGGGAATTGTATCGTTTTTCTTAAAATCGCCTATGAGCGATTCAAGGATTTGTCCTCGACCGACCTGGTTGAGGCGGCGCGCAAGTACATGGATTACCTCAATGAACGAAAACGGCCTTCGGAGCTGAATTTGATTCAATCCCAGTTGTATGGATTGATGATGGCCTACCTGTAAGAGGCAATCCTTGAAACTGCCGGATGGCAGGAAAATATTCAGACGCCGGGAATTTATCCCGGCGTTTTTTTTGGTTTGAGCATAAGGCCTCAAATGGTAAATTTGCCTTATGGCGATTTTGAAGACTATCACCATCGAGGAATTGATCAGGCTGATACCGGAGTCGGTATCGTACCTGAGTAAGCAGGGGATCAGGTGTATCCGCTGCGGCGAACCGATCTGGGGGACGCTGGAAGAGGCAGCCAAGGAGAAGGGTTTTTCCGAGGCGGATATCGAGAGGTTTGTAAGAGAGCTAAATTCAATACCGAACCAGGAGTAGGAATGGGGCAAAAGCGGAAGAGCGGCGCAGGTTCCGGCCATCGTTTTCGCGGCAGGCGAGGAGGCTCGCAGCGCAAACGGGAAATATGTCAGGTGTCGTAAGTTTCTGCCGCCCTTCATAGTCCAATGAAATGGGTTTGTTTTGTACAATCTATATGCGTTTTTACTCGGTTTTCCGGATGACCTGCGGGAGCGTCGGGTCCCTCTTCCGCGAAACGCTGAGCAAGGGTACGGGGAAGCAAGACCCGACGGAACAGCAAAGGCAAAAGCGGAAACGGTTTGGCAGCGGTTGGGATTTTTGGACATAGTAATAGAACTCCTCTATATAAGGGTGGTGCGAATTTTCACCACCGATGTTGTAGTGAAATTGTGGTTTGGGAAAAGACAGAAGCGGTGTTAAGGGAAGGTGCCGGCGATTTGGGGAGAGCGGGCAGATGGGACATCTGCCGCACACGGTATGAATCACAGGAGGGAAGATGGAATTAAGGCAAAGACGGTTTTTCGAGAAAAGGCGATACGAATTGCTCGACGATAGTGTTAAGATGACATTCAAGAACACTAAAGCGGAATTCGATGATTATTTTAACTATGAAAATATCACAATTAGGACAAGAAATCAAAAATTCCGTCATCCGCTTTTTCTATATGGCACAATCATTGCTGGAATCATAGTTTTCTATAACATTTATAATTATTTCCTCAGGGAAGGTGTATTAAGTGCTGTTACTATTTGGACTGTAATTGCCATAGTCCTGGTAGTACTGTACTGGCTTACCATTCGCAATTACTTAATAATTGATCTGGATGATGGAAAGTTCATTAATTTCCTTAAAGACAATCCGAATAAAATAGAATTCGACGAATTTATCGAAGTACTTTACAATACCAGAAATAAGATGCTGTACGATAGATATTGCCATATTGATATGAATAATGATAAACAAATGGAAATTACCAAATTTAGCTGGTTGTTGCGGGAAAAGGTTATAACCAAGGAAACTTATGATTTGATTTTGGAGGAACTGGAAGAAGGATATTCCTGATAATGGCACGAAATCGTAGATTCGTACCGTACAATTTTGGGAGGCGCTTTGGAAACTTACGCCGTAGCGAGAGAACTGGTAGATAATCCGGATTTTCAGAAGCAAAAGCGGACTGCACTGCAAGGCCTGACCGATGATATGATCGATCCGCCGATTCGGGATATTATCCGTAAATTGAATGGACTTCCGCATTGCTTTACGTTGCAATGCTGTTATGGGCATTTTGTCTATGAGGGACAGGATAACCCGCACAACCTCGAACGGCTGCCCGCAACCGATGATATTTCCGAAGTCGAGTATCGTCTGGCGTACGTTGCGTTTTGCGTTGATAATAACGATGGGGGGAGGCGCTTACTCGATCGTTTCAGAGAAATCGCGGCAGGCGATTCCGAATTTGTTCAATTTTTATCGGCGGAGTGGTTTTGGGAGCAGCAGGTAAATTCTTATGCCATACAGGTGATGCCGGAGCGTCATAAGAACAAGGACACCGCGATGATAAGTTATCAGGAGGCTCTGCAGGTCCAGGCGGTGAGGGATAGGGTGTATGAGGGATTGAGAGGGATGTTTTAATGGACGGAAGAGGTAATAATATTCTGCCTGAAATCAATGTAAAGGGGAGTAATCTGGTGTCGGATAGGTGTGTCTGGTGTTTTGAAGAAGTAGAATTAACGAAATCTCACCTATTCCCAGAGTCTATGGGTGGCCGATTTAGCCCCTTCCTAACCTGTAATAAATGCAATAACTTCATTGGCCAAAAGATTGAATCGACTGTCAAAAGGAATGTGTATTTCACTGCTGCAATTTCAGCGTGCGGTCTTGCATCCAAGAGAGAAGCGTTTCGTCATGCGAAGATTATTGATGAAGAAAGTGGGCTGGAATTTAACTTAAGCGATAAAGGGGGAGCCATTCCCAAACCACAAAAAACTGAAGACGGTTGGTTTGCGGCGCCCAAGGATATTAGCAAAAAGATGAGGTTATCCCAATTTAGAAAACTACGACCGAACTCGAATATAGGGCCATTGGCCGATTTCCTAGATAGTACCGAAAAGGAATCATTGTCTTATGAAGGACTATTATATAGTCAGAGGTCAATTCCAGGGAAAAATCAGGAATTTAAAATCGTTGGGTTGACCAGAGATCCTGCCCCTGATTTTATTTTTAAAATTATATATGAATTCTGTTGGCCATTGGGACTTATGTATAATAAAGAGATTTATAATAAGATGGTAGGTGCAATTAGGCTAAATAGAATAAAAGGTGATGAAAGAATTGTAATTAATAAAGATATCCACCAATATATATTTAGTAATACATTCTTGAGATTTGAATCAATTAGCAGGAGATTCGAAGATCTACCATTCTCTAATTGGCATGCGATTATACTAAGATTATCCAAAAAATTAAATATATATTTTGAGATAGTGTTTTTTGGTTACTTTCGTTCATTTCTGATTTTAGGGAATATGAATGAATGTTATAATGACTTAATACCGTATTTTGATAGACCATTCATGTTTCCTTTTAATAGTCCATTCTTCGTAGATTATGATTATCCGCAGTTGAGATTTAAGAGGCTTATTATGTGGAGCGACTCTGCGGTTGATCTTAGAATCGATGGGATTTTTCAAAAGGCACGGGATTATTTTAATAGAAAGAAATAGGCCTTTAGGCGTGTGATCGGAATTCTGTCTGAAATGGGCTGCTTCGTTGATCTAAGTTAGGGAATTCTGTATTGTATGGTTCCAAGATCGGCCTTGCCTTGCCAACAAAACACAACGGCCTTTTCATAATTCTCTGCTGTCGTATAAAGTTCCATTGGCCTATGAATAAATTTCCTTTTATCAAATATTCGAAAATCCCTATCTGTAATTGATAATACAAATTCATATCCACAAATGAAAAATCCAATCCCTGTTATATTAGTATGATTCCCAATAAGTCTCACTTCGAATCCACGGGGTCCTTTATGAAAATGTCCAAGTTCCCTACATATATAAAGCCCACAATTTCCTTTGAATTCATCGCCCCCTAGAAGTACATTTATAAGATTTCTTAGACAATCCTCCGAGATATCCTGGTCGTATTTTATTAATTTCGAATACAACAGCCCGCAAAATACTTTGATAAGCCACCTTTCAATATCATTACCGGAAAAAAGGTACAATGTTTTTATGCCGCTTCCTTTCGCATTTTCCTCGTCAAACGCTTTAAATAATCGCAATGCGTTTTCATCCAGTACGGATAATGTTGAATTGTGCCTTTGACAAAGAATCTTTGACGCTAACGCATTGGGGGGGATCGATTGTTCCTTACCAGCCGTCCATGATAATCCTTCAATCTTCAATTCTTTGTCTATATTTAGGTACTCGAGAAGTGCTTTTGTAATATAGTGTTCACGCGATAATTTGCTGTCGCAGTCATTTAATTCCGATGCATAGCATTGACTATTTGAAAATCCTGTTTTCGGACTGGGTGGCGAAACCTCGGCCGGCATTCTTATTAACCCATTTTTTGTTAGACAACATTTCTTTGTCAAAAGTCCACTTCCACAGGGACAAACGCTATCCGGCGGTATATTATATACTAATTTACCGTCTACAAAATTCCTAAAATCCATCGCCTCCATCACTCCCTCTCGGTCACCTTGAACCGTGACAGGGCTTCGCGGAAGCGGGCCTGGGCTTCGTCGAAATAAAAGGGGTTCCGGATGTCGCACTGGTAAATAATTATCTCCGCACCCGAAATGATATACCCCACGAACGCGATGTCATACGACGTCCCCGGTTCGGCCGTTTCCAGATAGACCGAATAATGGAGGGTATCGTAATAAACCGAATCGGTCAGCGCGAATTTCATTTTGGGGTTTTCTTTCAGAAGCCTTAAAGAATCCTTGCTGATGAAATCCCGATAGGACCCGGCCCCCTGGAGCTGGTAAATCCAGATATAAATAATCATGTCGAATTTGTAATAGCTCGAAGAATCGGGGATAATCAGGGCGGAATAGCCTTCGCGCTGAGCGTTTTCCAGGTCGAATTTCCATTTGTCCGGAGCGGTAAAGGTGAAAAGCTTGCCCTCTTTTTCGTAATAAATCATTTCCGGTCCGGGACGGTTTGTGACATCTGCG
>Ga0209285_10000023_pt1 | contig 52006 bp, 24 predicted proteins | sample PPLLak3March2015_2_FD_187249 | JGI IMG/M metagenome (GOLD analysis project Ga0209285, IMG submission 187249) | Freshwater sediment microbial communities from Prairie Pothole Lake near Jamestown, North Dakota, USA - PPLs Lake P8 Core (3) Depth... | ecosystem: Environmental > Aquatic > Freshwater... | reverse complement strand
AGTCCCGCAATTGGTGGTCCGGGATTCCTCCGGAAATGAGGTCCCCGGTTATTTCAATATCTGGCACTGGGTACTTAAACAAATGACCTCTGCTGAAAAGGGAGGCAAGAAGGCAAGCCCAAAGCCAGAAGCAGTTTTAAAATATGCGAATACGCCTATAACTATGTTGGCAAGCTTATGGGATGAACTGCGTCTGGGATGGGAAGAGCATAAAGATGATCCCAGGCCACCGGTTTTTATTATCGTCGCGAAAAACACTCGAATAGCAAAAGTCATTTACGAGTGGCTTGCCGAGGGAAATGCTCCAAGCGGTATACCATTGCCGAAATTAGAAGCACTGCGTAATAAGAACGGCCAGCAGAATACTATTCGAGTAGATTCCAAAGTCGTGGAAGAGACGGATTCTGAAAACGCCAAGAACGATGAATTCCGATGGATGCGTTTGCAGCTGGATACTATTGGTAAGACAGCCTGGCCATATGATCGGCAGGGGCGTCCAATCCATCCTGACGGTTTCGAGGAATTGGCAAAGAAGCTCGGCAAACCGCTTCACCCGCCGGGGCGGGATGTCCGTTGTATCGTCAGTGTTGGTATGCTAACCGAGGGTTGGGATTGTAATACTGTAACCCATATCATAGGGCTTCGTCCCTTTATGTCCCAATTGCTATGCGAGCAAGTTGTGGGTCGCGGTTTAAGACGAACCAACTATACGGATTTTACTGAGGATGGACGGCTAACAGAAGAGGTCGCCAAAGTATTCGGCGTTCCGTTTGAAATAATTCCCTTTAAGGAAAATAAGGGCGGAAAAGCACCCTCGACAAAGCGCCACCATGTTCATGCTGTTCCGGAAAAGGCAAAATATGAGATTCGATTTCCCAGAGTGGAAGGATATCAAATAGCAATCCGAAACAAGATTATGGTAGACTGGGGATCGATTGCACGCCTGGTACTCGATCCAGATAAAATTCCTCCTGACGTTGAAATGAAAGCCAATATTCCGAATAATCTTGGCCGGCCGTCGCTATCTGGTCCGGGACGACTAGAACATGTAAACCTAAATCCGTATAGAAAAACAAAACGGCTCCAGGAAGTTGTGTTTGAAATTGCCAGGGATTTAACTAGGGACTATTGTGCTCAACCACAGTGCGAGGCGCCGTCACACGTATTATTCCCCCAACTTAAGGATATTGTAGAAAAATATCTTACGGAAAAGGTCCGGCCGCTTAAGCCCGCAGAATTGATCGATGTCTCACTTTCGCCATATTATGGTTGGGTAATAGAGCGATTACTGGAAGCGATTAAGCCTGACACAAGCCAGGGAGAATTGCCGGAGTTGCCGAAGACCGAACGGCATAGGCCTGACGGGTCTACTTTGGAAGTCGACTATTGGACGAGTAAGGAAGTTCGTGAAGTAGTACACTCGCACTTGAACTATATAGTCGCCGATACAAAAAAGTGGGAGCAATCAGCCGCATATAGGATTGACACTCATCCCCAAACTGAATCGTTTGTGAAAAACCAGGGTATGGGATTTTCTATACCGTATTTCCATAATGGTCAGCCACATGATTTCATACCGGACTTCATTATACGCCTAAAGAAGGGTAATTCTGATGAAAAGGACCGCTATCTGATACTTGAAACCAAAGGCTTTGATGAACTGGCTGAGGTTAAAATCCAAGCAGCGAATCGTTGGTGCGATGCCGTCAACGCCGCTGGCAAGTGGGGGAATTGGGAATTCAAAATGGTGAGGAAGATAGAGGAGATCAATTCTATTATAGAGTAGTTTTCGAGTTTTTAGTATTTGCTAGAATTATTTTGGGGAGGATCGGTCATGGTATCAGAAACATTGAAGTGCCCCAATTGTGGCACTGAGATTCCTTTAAGCGACGCTCTACAAAATCAAATCCGAAACGACTTGAAGGTGGAACTGGAGGAGGAATTCAAATCGAAATTCGAGGGCATAAGCAAACGACAAGCAGAGCTTCTAGAAAAGGAAAAGGAACTAAAGGCTCAGGCAGAAGCATTTGAGAGTGAACTCGAAAAGAAAGTTGCCGAGGAGCGAAAACGAATTGAAGTATCAGAAAGGAAGAAACTCACTGAAGAGTACGATCTATTATTAAGTGATCTTAAAGATCAGGTGAGTAAAAAGACCAGCGAACTTAAGGAATCCAAGAAGCGAGAACTGGAACTTGTAAAAAAGGAGCGCGAACTCGAGGAAGCCAAGCAGGACCTGGAATTGGAAATCGAGAAGAAATTAAAGAAGGAACGTGAAGAAATCCGCAAAAAAGCAAGGGAAGCGGCAACTGAAGAATATGAATTAGCTCTAGCAGACAAGAACGGTACAATTGAATCGCTTAAAACTCAGATTGATGCACTCAAGAAAAAGGCGGAACAGGGTTCGCAACAGGCACAAGGTGAAACCTTAGAACTTATACTTGAAGATATGCTGCAGAGTGAATTCCCTGTCGATAATATCACTCCCGTCCCTAAGGGAGTAACCGGCGCGGACATAATCCAGGTAGTCTGCGACGACAGCGGCAAAGTATGCGGCTCTATAATTTGGGAATCTAAACGGACTAAGTCCTTCAGTTCAACCTGGATTCAAAAATTAAAGGAAGATCAGCGATCGACCAAAGCAGATATCGCGGTTATCGTTTCTACGGCACTTCCGAAAGAAATCGATTCGTTCGGAGTCATCGAAAATGTCTGGGCAACAAATCCACGGTACGCCAAAAATCTTGCAATGATATTAAGAATGGCGCTAAAGGAAATATCAGCCTCCAAAACGGCAGCAGTGGGCAAGGGCAAGAAAATGGAAATATTATATACTTATCTTTCTGGGGCTGAATTTCGACAACGCTTTGAAGCCATTGTTGAAGGGTTCGAATTTCAAAGAAAGCAGTTAGAGAAGGAAAAAATCGCACTTAATAAACTCTGGGCTCAAAGAGAAAAGGAAATTGAGAAAGTGCTTCTGAATACGGCCGGATTATATGGTGATCTACAGGGAATCATAGGAGCTTCACTACCAGAGATTAAAAGTTTGGAGTTAAAGGCATTGCCTGACAAATAAATTGAAAGATTGAATACAATTCAAAATTGGCGGAGGTAATCAATGGTTTCCAAAAATAAGAATTATGATTTGAGTTACCATTTGCGAACAATTGATGACTCTAAGGTTCGGCGACTTTATAAGAACATCTATGAATTCGCTATTGCAAAATTTGAAGGGGTTGAATCCACTTTTAATAGTGGAAACACATATTTACGATTAAATGGGAAGAAATTCGCACTCTTGTATGCACAAAAAACGAAAATGGCAATTGACGTTGAAGGTGATTACTCGGAGTATCCCGTGTTTAAGACCATCAAGCGAGGATCAAAATTCAAAGATGGCAAGACTATTAATTTTCATATATACGCGGAATCTTCTGAGCAAGAAATTAGATCATTAATAGAAATTGCTTATAGGAAAAAGGCAGGCAAAAAATACCAGACCAAAAGTGGTCAAAGAATAATATTCTTTAATATAGGCTGGATGAAGTATTATCAAGGGATACCTACGGATGAAAGTGATAGTATCGAGGGGGGTGGCTCATTTGTTGATAAACATGGATTCGGATATGAAATATACAACTTCCAACCTTACTCAGGAAAACTATATGGGTATGTTCAGCCAGTTACGAGAGATCATAAATTCAATAAGGGTCAAATTAGAATTGAACGACTTGGCGCTTCCGCAGGTGCCAGAAGTATTGATGGCGTAACAGTAGTATTTACTGCAAAGTCTCCCAAGTCCGGTCTACGCCGAATAGTAGGCTGGTACCAAAATGCAACTGTTTTTAGATACCGCCAAACACCACCTAAAGAATCTGGACGCACATATAAAGGAGAAGAAATAGGTTTCTATACAATTGCCGAGGAAAGTAATTGCACTTTGTTAGATGAAGCGTTTAGAGATGAATTAGATATCGAAGTCCCAACTGGTAAGGATGGAATGGGAGAATCAAATGTCTGGTATGCTGACAAAGTGCAAAATAAGGGATTTATGAAAAGTGTTCTTGAGTTCTTAGATTTTTATAGTCCCGATAATGAAATTGAAGACATGGCATATCAGCAGTCAATTAATACTTCGGGAGAGGTGTCTCAGTTGTCAGGACCAGTTCCTCGACCAAGCACAAGCAATGTAAATCATAAACAATGGAAGAAAGACCCTTCTATAGCCAGAGGAGTTCTAAGAGATTCCAGGTATCAATGTTCTGTTGATCCAAATCATATGACCTTTAAATCAAAGGCAAGCTCAAACGATTATATGGAAGCTCACCATCTAATACCTATGAATCAACAGGAGAAGTATAGCGTAAGCCTTGATGTTAAAGGGAATATTGTATGTCTATGTCCAACTTGCCATCGATTACTACATTTTGGTAAGAATGAAGCCAAATTGCCGGTCCTGAAACTACTCTTTGATTCTAAATTAATAGATCTGAAATCCCACGGCATTGATTTGGTATTTGAGGACTTTTTAGAGGCTTATGATATAAAAAACAAATAGAGGGCTGGTCAAAGAACATCAGTTTTTAGTGTATTCAACTATTCCTAATTCTCGAAGGCGTTCCTCGGCCAAGATTGACGCCAGAACCTCAATAAGTCCGCTTAAATCGTCAGTGACCCGGCACCGACTTTGATGTTTTCCGGAGACATTGATGGCAATCGCACAATTAACATTCTCGATATCGTCTACATGGTCAATTACAAGTTCAAGGGAGGGCCTGCGCCGACTCCGCTGTTTTCCGGAGACATGGACGGCAACTGCACTATCAACATTCTGGATATAGTCTATCTGGTTTACTACAAATTCAAAACCGGTCCGGAGCCGCTGGTGGGGTGCGAGTGAGGGGAAGCTTAAACATACCTATACAATATAGAAATGGTCGTAAATTAGGATAGTATTCAATATTGGTTAAGTCATCAAATTAATTTGACGGCTATCAAATAAATTTCTATATTATACTACCCTATTCTCCGAGCACTTAAGGAAAATAGACTGTATACATCAATTGTTTCTTTGTTCGTTCAAGAATACATCTATTTTCAAATAAGTAAGGAATCAAAATCAAGTATATATTTTGGGGGAACCTCATGTGTAGGTATCTAATAACTCTCATGTCAATGGCGATCTGCATCTCGGCCTCGGCGTCGTCCATTCACGTGGCGCAGGTTCAAGCAAATCCCGGAGATGAAGGGGTCGAGCTTGCAATATCCCTAAAGAACGACAAATCTCTATCGGGCGCGGAATTGCTCATCGAGTACGATTATTCCGTAATGACTCTTGATACGATCGAATCTGGGGCGCGATTATCCGGTTTCTCCGATGTCGGCTATTACGAATATAGCTACGGAAAAGTGGCAGGGGTGTTTTTCGATATTACGGGATTGGCACTTCCTGCCGACTCCGGCGAGGCTTTAAAGCTGAATTTCAATATTAAGGCGGATGCTTGGGTCAAACTGGCCGAGGTTAATATCACCGAAATTACCGCCGTGGATGAGGATCTCGAACTGGAACCGATAGCGGTTACCAACGGTGGCATTGATCTTATTGGGGTTTATATTTGTGGTGATGTTGACGACGATGATATTGTAAATATCCTCGATATAATCTATCTAATCAATTACAAATTTAAGGGGGGGACGGCGCCAATTGTCTTGGAATCAGCAGATGTTAATAGCGACGGTACAATAAACATCTTGGATATCATTTATCTGGTCAACTACAAATTCAAAGGCGGTCCGGAACCTGATTGTCTCCATGATAAAGGAGTTTTCGCCGGTAAGTCAAATCCGGCAAAAAGACTCAAAGGAGATTTTCGGGTCGAGCAAGTCGACGGGAAGTATCAGTTAATAACCGAGTATGATGATATTCTGAAAGGATTGGAACTAACCCTTTCAATAAAGGATGGTGAAGTCGAATTAACGAACTTCTGTAAGGGAATGGAAATGTATTATCACCAATCCGGGAATGAAGTCGTGGTCGGCATCCTTGATCCCAAAGGGGATGGAGAGTTATCCAAAGGCATTAACAGAATATTCAGCTCTGCCTCTCCCTTTGAAATAACATATATGCTAGGCGCCAGTAAATCGAATGAGCCGGTCTATTTCACTTCCGAGCCATCCAATCTCCCGACAGAGTTTGCTCTTGACCAGAACTATCCCAATCCCTTCAATCCCAATACGACCATAAAATTCGCGCTTCCGGTGGCTTCGGAAGTCGAACTGAATATTTACAATATTCTGGGGCAAAAGGTAAAGTCGCTGGTTGGCGGACATCTTGAGGCCGGTTATTACAGCCTGGTTTGGGATGGCACCAATTCCGGCGGCGTAGCAGTGGCTTCGGGAGTCTATTTTTATCGGATCAAGGCCGGAGAATTCACCCAGTCAAAAAAGATGATATTGATTAAGTGAGGTGGGGAAAATGATTAAGAGCATAAAAGCACCGGTTTGTTATCTGGCTATTTTTCTGCTGGTCTTCCTCGATCTGGCTCATTCTGGAGTGATCAATAAAATAACTGAAGACAAAATTGAAACCGAAAATACTAAATCCGAATCCCAGATAATGGTTTCAGAAGAAGATAACGGATGGATTGAAGATCTGGTTGGAACTGAAACTATAAAAGATGATCCCGAAATCATGTCGAAGCTGTTTCGTGGTTTCGAGGTTTCAGAGAACGCGCTCGGCGATATGAATCAGGACGGGTTTGTTAACATCTGGGACCTTCTCCGTATCCGTAACATCTGCCTCGACATCGGTGATCCGGCGAGTGCCTATGAAGAAGAGGAGGGGGACCTTGATCAAAGTATGGTGATCGACTATGCAGATGCCTACGATTTATGTGATGCACTTATCCAAAAGATTGGAATACCTCATATAGTAGACTCTGACGGCGGAATGGTGGTAGTCGATGGCATTTCATTAACAATCCCGCCAGAGGCGGCTAATGATAAATTGATGGTATCAGTAAGAAACCTATCTGAAATGGAATTTAATTATAAACATGGGATTGAATCCGATAGTTATGCCAAACAAGGCGTATATTTTATGGCAGCAATTGAGCTTAAATCATCATTACCTTTTTATACCATCCCCTTGAATTTCGAAATAGCTGTGCATGAAACACCACTATGTGAATATATGGGTTTCAATGGCTTATTTTCTGTCAGGGAAGATAATGATGGCGATGGCATTGCTGAATTTGAGTTTGTACATACTCTGCATCCAAATAGTGATTCAACTGCATTGGTGACAGATTCAATAATCCAGCTAAATCTAATTGAAAGGCTAACAGAATTAAACTCAAATGATTTGAATAGATTTACGGCCCTTAATGGGCAGAAAGTAACATTATTGGGCAGTGGTTTTAATCAGGGATTTGATAACTTATATGAAATTGAGTTTTTTGATTTATTATATAATAGACTTCTATCTGTACCCTCAATAATGGTGTATGAAGACTCTATTGCATTTCGAATGCCAATGCTACCCTCTGGAGATTACGAAGCAAGAGTACGCGATATAGTTAGTGGGATTCGAAGCGAATATATTGATGTGACAATAATTAGTATTCCAATAGTACCAGAAGGAGATAGAGATAGTCTATTTGGAGTATACTTTTCAGAATTAGACTCATTGATGCTACTGGGCTCAATAATAGCAGATTCCATTATAATTAATGGCCTTCGACAAGAAGTTTCCGATCAACTAAATCATCTTATTGACAGTCTTGCGGCAATGGTCGATTCTATGCATCAAATAATATCTGACCCAGCGACTGATATTGGAATGCTTGATCTATTTGCATCACTTATCGAAAACATGGGAAGTCTATTGTCGCCAGCTCAGATTGGAAAAAACTCGGTTGACAGAGATGGTCTTTTATGTGAATTATTGGGTAATTTTGAAGATCTACTAAAGGACCCACCTCAATACGTTTGGGATCAAGCGGTTGAACTACACGATAAATGTCCTGATTGTGTCCTTCCTAAAATAATGTTTATCAGTGCATGGTATTTACAATTAATTAAGGAAATAGTCCGCCCATTTAGAGACGATTATGTCACTGACTACAATTTTGAAACAATAAAATCAGATTGTGATCCCCCACCAGCTCCACCTGGAGGTGGATTTCATGGACCTAATGTTGATGGCGGAACGGATAGCGATGGTAAACCGTGGACTGATGGATGCTGTATAAATATATTTAAATATGGTGAAAACCTAGGTGTCGCGGCTGTCGGAGGCGGAGGGGGGGCTTCAATGTCAATATTTGTTAATTCTGAGACTAATGTAAGGGCTATGGCAAGTATAGAAACTTACAGTGGCTATAATTGGCGTTCTTCGCTGGCAGGTTCAATAGTAAAGGTCAATAATCTTCAATTACCCTATAATGTTGTTGGCGTAATAAATAATTCCGGTAGATGCATAATACCGCACGTACCCTTGAATAGAGACATTGTATTATCGATGTACAATCCAAAAACTGGACATTATGATGATACTGTTGCATCTTTCATGACATATACTGAACCAGGCAGGTGGTATATGCCGTTAGTGATATTTAATCCAGATACATCGGTGGTTATATATCCTATGAATCTTGGTGAGCCCAAATTGGATACCGTCTCCGCTGAAAAACCACGATTCGAATATAAATTGGCGGTAGGTGAAGATCTATTGGGCGATACAATTAATATTGGTTTCGGGAGTGAAGAGAACCTTACTTTATGGCTTCAAGATCCAGACGATGAATTTATAATCAGGGATAGTTCCTTAAATTGCAGAAACATACAGAACTTCGTAATCGATAAGGCTGGTACTTACAAGTTTACTATAACATATGGTGTTAGTGGTGGGGATGGTCCTTTTACTGTTGGTATTGATAATTTCCCTTATATGCCAACCAATTGTATTTGTGATACTGTATCCGGTATTCTCGCTTTAGATAATTCTCCGTACGAGCTTAAAAATAACTTTGGAGCTCCTTTTGGAGATAGTCTTGTATCTGAGGATGATGTCGTTGTTAATATTTCCCAAACGGTAACACAAATAGATAGTGGGTATATTGAATTTGGAAGATTGAATATCCTATCCGGAGGAGTCTTAAATCATATAAGAGGTCTGGAATCAGGAGTATCATTCTCCGCGGATACTGTCGACATCCAATCCGGCGGTCAGATAAATGTATATGCTCGTGGTTACCGTGGAAAAAGCAACGAGGGTTGGGGCAGTTCTGCAGGAGAAACGTACCCTGGATTTATGGGGGCTACTGCTGCCTGTGGCGGCAGCCATGGAGGATATGGAGGATCCGGGACTTATGGTGGATCACCCGGGGACTGTCTGGATGACGTATCTGATCCGCATATGCTTGGACCTGGGGGCGGTGGAAATACTAATAGTACCGCTCCAAATGGCGGAGGTCTTGTAAAAATTAACGTGGACGTAGCTATTATAAATGGCGATATCTATGCCCATGGTGGAAACGGCTGGGGCAATAATGCTGCAGGCGGTGGGGCCGGGGGTAGCATTAATATTACTACTAATGAGATTTCAGGATATGGTAAAATATATGCCAATGGAGGAAACGGTGGGACCGGTCTCTATGACAATTGCGGTGGTGGTGGCGGCGGCCGAATAGCAATCAGATGGCAAAACGGGTCTATAGATGATCTGGATATTAAATCCTATGGTGGCAATAACTATTTTAGCGGACAGCGCGGAGGATCAGGCACGATTTACTTGCTGGGGCCGGATGATACTGAAGGTCGTGTTTGGGTTAATAACATCGGTCGGAACGGGGCTGCAACACCGCTATTAAATGATAAAACCAACTTTAATTCAGCTTCCATCGAAAATGCCGCCAAGTTTACAATTGGAGCATTTGCCACTGAGCTGAGTCTATTGGATTCAGTTGTAATTTCCGGAAGTAATACGGAATTACGATTTGATGCAGGCAGTGCATTTACAGTCCCTTATATATTTTCGAAATCCTCTTCAAAAACGACACTCAACGCGGATATGACATTGGATATTGACAATGTTTTTGTGGACGGCAGCGCCCAATTTCTTACGTATAACGATTTTACATTTGCCTATGATACCTGCCTGACACTAACCAACGGAGGGATATTCGAGACGCGTAACAATGTAACCGTCAGCTTACCCAGATTTGCTCCAAACAATATCATTTCCGGGACATTCAAAAACTGGGGTATACTAAATGTGGCTTCAGACTCAATAGTAATTAATACAGGCGCCGGCTTAGAAGAGAATGGCAGCCTTGGAACCAGTGATAGTATTGGTTACATGCAGATTTATGGAACTTTGAGTCATGCTTATTGGAAAGATGCATTAAGCTATGATAATATGGCTGATTCGGGACTAAATTTCGGAATCGGTCAGTTGGACATCCAAAGCGGCGGCCAAATAAGTGTTTATGCTCGTGGTTACCGAGGCAAAAGCAACGAAGGATGGGGCAGTTCAGCTGGAGAGACGTATCCTGGATTTACTGGGGCTACTGCTGCCTGCGGCGGCAGTCACGGGGGATACGGAGGATCGGGAACCTATGGTGGATCACCCGGGGAAATTTATGATAGCGAAACTGATCCTATTGCATTTGGAGCAGGTGGCGGCGGAAACGGTAATAGCGTTGCACCAAATGGCGGAGGAATGATACGATTAAATATTGGGAGTCTTTACCTGAACGGCGGCAGTATATACGCCAATGGAGGTAATGGCTGGGGGAATAATGCGGCAGGCGGTGGTGCTGGCGGGAGCATCAACTTAAGCGTTGGCTATGCTGCAGGTTCCGGTTTGATACAAGCCAGAGGCGGTAACGGCGGAACCGGTCTTTATGACAATTGCGGTGGAGGCGGTGGGGGCCGTGTTTCAGTGAAATGGCAGACAGGAGATATCTCAGGATGGACGATTAATGCTCCCGGAGGAAGTGGATATTTCAGCGGTACTCCTGGTAATCCCGGAACAGCTTATACAGAGCAAGTTACGAAATCAGATTTGATCGGATCAAAGGAGGACCAAGATTAGAAGCTGATTACCTTATTATTTATTGACTACATTAATTATTGCCCGGCGCCAGCTCCGATGTTCTCGGGAGACAAAGATGGCAACTGCACGATCAACATTCTGGATATCGTCAACCTGGTGAATTACAAGTTTAAATTGGGACCGGAACCGCCGATCGGGTGTGAGTGAAGGGACGGAATTAGATTAGCTAATGCTCAAATAAAATGGGCTGGTATTTTAGCCCATTTTATTGTGTTTGGTTAGATCTTTTTTATTGTATTAAGATCATTTTTCTTGATTCTACAAATTCGCCCGCCATAATCTGGTAGAAATACATGCCAGTTGCGGCTTCCGGGTGACTACCGGTTTTACCATTAACAGATCATTTAATAAATTAAGTTCTTAATACTACAGCAATGCGGTTCTGGACCGGATTTGAATTTGTACGAAACCAAATAAACAATATCCAATATATCGATTCTACCATCGCAATTAACATCGGCTGAGGAAGGTTCGATTGGCAATGGACCGTTTTTAAACTTGTAATCAATTAGATAAATAATATCAAGGATATTAACCAAATGGTTAGGATCATTATTTGTATCACCGCAAATGAATGACTGCTTTAATGTCCTTATAACTGGTCCATCCTCCGGCGCCATTAACCAGGGATTATAATCGAATCTAATCCAAGCCGTATTCGAAATCGGTGTTTCATCAGGCAAACCTTTTTTGGGCGAAATATGGAAATTAAAATATCCTTCCCCTTCGGGAGGGTTAACGTTGGGAGGGAGCATAATTTCGTCACAAATCAATGTGATAACTCCTGAGAAAGGATCAAACACCAACTCACAATCATCTGGATGACTCATTGTTCCGAACGCAAGTGATCCCCAATCCAGGTTTTCATCCAGAGTATCTACAATACGTATATAGACTGCTGGAGCGCTGGCATCCTCTTTATTTTCAAATTGTATTGTATATGTTAATCGTTGGTCGTGTTCAACTTCATTCAAGAGCCCCTGCCCATTTGGTGAAGCCAATTTATTATTCGGATCCCAGGATCCGACTACTTCTTCTTCTGCAATTATTGAATTATTATCGAGATTTATATCTTCAGTTGTCATGGAAATAGTAGCATTGCACTCGAGAATTTCGCCCAACGCTATATACTCAGGAATATTACCAGTAAGATACAAATCACCACCATACCATGAGGACGGAGGCACGTCCCCGAGTGGAATCACAATCGTATCTCCGATTGTTTCATAACCTCCAAAATTACCAGCAACTATTTGACCAAGGATAATATCTTCGAAATCCATACATTCGGGATATACTACCTTTAGAGTGCAATTTTCGGCTGTATGGGTGCCAATATTGGTCCACAGGCAATAAAATCCATAATCGAATCCGGGACGAGGTCCAAATGACCCCCAGCCGAATAGTTGAAGTGCTATGTCTGTTTCTGCTTCTTCAACTTTTATATAATCTCTCTTCAAAATACTATCGACAAATACACCATGTGTTACCTTCAGAAATACATCATATACACCTGGATTGAAGGACACAATGGGATTGGCATCATTGCTGGTATTTGAGCTATCCCCAAAAAACCAAAAATAAGATTCCGGATTTCCTAAACATTGATCCATAAATTGAACGGTTAAATAATCCTGCCCTATAGTTTGATCTGCTCCAAAGGCCGCTTTGAGATCTTTAACTACTATATAATCTTGTTTAATTATGGTGTCTTTTTGTATGCAACCGTCGAGGTCCAGGGTAACTTGGAGTTCGACATCAAACCTATCTTGATAATTATAAACATGGATTGGATTAGGTTCTGTTGAAGTAAACCCGTCGCCGAAATCCCAAAAATAGTCTGTCGCAATGCCATCCAAAAGCGGTTCAAACACAACCGCCGTCCCAACTTTACCCGATCTCGGAAAAGCCTGGAACTCGGCATTAATATCTTCTTGAGTAGTTATATAATTATAGCGGATTAAAGTATCAGAATACAGCTCATTGGAGACTATTAACGTTAAGTCAAATACCCCAATATTAGAATAAACATGTATTGGGTTTTGCTCATAACTTGATTGTCCATCTCCAAAATCCCAATACCAAACAGATATCCCGCTTAACGGAGTCGATAAATCCGTAAACTGAACTGATAAGTCGACTTGGCCACACCTTAAATTTACTTCAAACTGAACTATTGCTGGGTCACAAGCATCTCCCTTACCGTCATTATCGATATCGACTTGATCGGAATTCGATACGTCAGGACAATTGTCCAGTGAGCAATGATTGGCATAAAAGCCGGGATTGCCAAAACCGTCACCATCAATATCGGTACATGCATCACATGGATCTCCCAGACCGTCATTATCAGTATCCGCCTGGGAAGGGTTCTTTATATTCGGACAATTATCCGTGGGACAGGTATTGGCCGTAAAGCCCGGATTTCCATAACCATCGCTATCGGTATCTGTGCAAGTATCGCATTCATCTCCGGAGCCATCGTTATCGGTATCCGATTGAGTTGGATTATTTGCACCAACACAATTATCGCATAGATCACCGACATTATCACCATCCTGATCCTCTTGGACCGGATTATAGATATCGGGGCAGTTATCCGGAGGACAGAGATTTTCGGTATATTCCGGGTCACCATAACCGTCAGAATCAATATCGATGCAATCATCGCACACATCCCCAATGTTGTCATCATCTACGTCTTGTTGTTGCGGATTGGCTATTTCCGGACAATTATCGCATTCATCACCCAATCCATCAGAGTCGGTATCTGTCTGGCTGGGGTTACTCGCGGTTATACAATTATCACAAACATCTCCGATTCCGTCTCCATCGTAGTCCTCTTGTCCCGGGTTATATATATATGGGCAGTTATCCAAACCGCATATTTCGATAGACTGCCCCGGATCACCTACACCGTCACCATCTTCGTCAAAACAATAGTTCTCTGTCATCGCTGTAATTTTAATAGTATCTGGAGAAGTGGGAGAATTGGAATTAATGATAATTAGTCCTTTAGCAAACTGCTGCTCATCCTGCAGGATTCCATTCTTATTAATTTGAATATGTAATATCGCATGGTTATCCGGAACCAAATGTGATATTGAGCTGATACTTGGATAGGTATCCAGCCAGTCGACATCAAGATCGGTTAACTTAACAACATTAATAGAAGATATCGTCAACGGCGTATTACCAATGCTTTCGAGATAAAAGGCCGAGTCATTTTCATTGGCAGGGAATAATGTGCAATTAATATCGTCCAATCTCGCCAGGCGTGGACCCAATTCGGGGTCGAAGCAAGGTATCCTGAACCATCTTACTGGATTAACTGTCCAACCACCTTCACCCTGTGTTGCAGCGCCAGGATTTAGATCATCTACATACATAGCATCCAGATAGTAATTTCCCGATGAAATTTGCCATGCAGGATCCCACACAATAACAGCATCAGAAAAATCATCAACAACCGGATTGATATTCATCCCGTATTTTGCCATCGATGGCCACATATGGGAATGACACCAAACAGGTCCGATTGTATCGCAATGAGGCGTATAAGAATTGGTCAGGCCTCGGGCTCCATCCCAGCTTAAGCCCCCATTACTTGAAACCGAAATGAATAAATTACCATTTGCCGAACCACGATGATAGCCAGCCCAATTCCTTTCATGGCAATTATCATATATCCCATTTTCCGGATCATTAAATTGAACGAATAGACAGTATAATTTCCCGTCACATTCCGAGAGTTGCGGTTTTGCTAAGCTTGATTGGCTCCACGCTCCTCCCCAACATGCCGAATCTACTTCATCAATATTCCAATTTCCATCTTTTACGACACTAATATATTGCGTATCGGGAGCGGCGTCGGACCAATGAAATAACCTGCTTCCATATGGAAAATTCGGCCATGGCATATCAAGTATATCCATATTTTCATTAGTATTTCCCAGGGGCTGGGCAACATATGCAACATGCAATATATCTTCAGAATCGATAAGAACGCTTAATTCGGACTGACAAACCCATCCCCCTTTTGAACTATCGACTTTGGTAATATTAATTTTGGGTCCCCAAGTCAACCCGCCGTCATATGAGATCTTGCAGAATATATCATTCGCACTTTGTTCTTCTACTGCTGATAATTGGTTTTGAGTTGATGATTCCTGGTCACCCGGAATATTAGGCCAATGTGCAGCCCATACAATAGCGACTTTGCCGGAAATTCTTGACGCTGTTACACAATGCGCTATAACTGGTGTTGTGTCTATTGTGACCGGTGGATAATCCCAGTCTGCTTGGTCCGGATCAATTGAACCAACACGGCGGAAATAGCGTATATCCCGATTATCATGTGAAAGGTCCTTATTCGCTGCAATAATATGGATAATAGTATCACCCGAATATACCTGGCATTCCACTTGGGGCCATATATAAATATTTTCGGGGTTTTGCCATTCTACAAGTACATTTGGCAGGGCCTGTTTATATGCAGAGAAGTTTCCAAAACCTGGCATAGAGTCGGGAAATAAGGTGGGGACATACATCGCATAGCCAGTTGAGTCGTAATGATTGTATACTACCGCTCTACCCAAATCCCATTCCCCTCCAGGCACAACATCGACACCGCAATATCCGGATCTTTGGGTGTTCGGATGTATTTCTTTTCCTCCCAATAATGAAATAGTAGGCCATTTAAATTGGCCCGGCACAAGATCAGACTGCCATAATTGATAAGCTGTGAGCCTCTCGGCTTGGGGTTGATAGAGAATATTGTTCTTTTGTTTCATCCATACAAAATGGATACGATGGTCTCCTCGCCAGTCAATTTGCCGATTCATTCTTCCATTACTTTGATTATCATAGGTAGTATAGCCCATCGATAAACCCACGTGAGCACCCGGCAAGACCACACCAGTCTTGTCCTGTCGTTGGAGGTACAAAAGATGATTCTCAACGTCAAAATGTCGAGGCATAGTATCGGAGGGATTGAATTCTCCACCCTCACTTCCATCCATAATCTTGCAGGCCGGTAGACCGCGTTTATTGGTTTGATTTTGCCTTGATTTTTCTTCCGCACTAAGAGACGCAATGGAGATGAATGACAGGATAAGGAGCAAACAGAAGGAAGCCTTTTTCATAACCCCTCCTTTGGTGGGTAGTATATTGGAAGTTTGTTATTAGACCAGCTAAATCCTAATTCAATGTATTTACAATTGGAAATTGTGAACAAAACCCCAGCGATATTTCTAAACCGACACATCTCAATTATAAGCTATTCAATGCAAGTAATAACTCCCAGACCGGGAGAGTGCTCTTTATGGATTAAAGATACCATTACCCATTTTCATTGTCAATTGAATTGTATAGGCAATTGCCTATACAATTGAAAACGCGAATAATAGACTATTATAACGATATTATACAAGTCAATGGTGGCCAAGAAACCTGCGCTCTGGTCCTTCGACAGAATTGGTTAACAGCCATGTAATATTGGGTTTACCTCTTATTTATGAGAAAGCGGGGAATAATTATAATTAATTACATTCCTATTAGTCATTATTCCATTGTGATATAACCAAATCGAACAATTCCTATTGCTGGATTATTCCGAATTGGCGAATCTAATTTCTACCCCAGGCATACCCTCACTCACTGGGAAGGGGATTTTATTCGATTTGCATTTTCAGATTCGTAAAGTCACATGGGGAGGATGCTCCCCAGTTTTTAAAACTATCCAAATGGCGATATTTTGTTTCTCTTGAATGTGGAATTTTTGCCATAAGTAATTGAATTTATAGATGTTTTTAGATAAGCAGTTTCGGTGGGCGCATCACTAATTGTTTTTGAAAGGTACTTCTTCCACACCTTTGGAAATTGCCAATGGGCCATGTAATACAATATCCTTTATTACATTTCTATGATCGTAAAGCTTCCGCAATTATTAACCAAACCGGTGATATTGAGAAGCATTTATATTGACAAGGGGAATGCGCTTTATTATCTTTTTTAACATCATGAATCATTTGCACAGAGGGAGGAGTTGTAAATGACAGGCTTGGGGATCGAAATAGAAGAATCCCGTATCAAATATTTTTCCGACTGCAATTTAGTCGTCAGAGCGCCCGGTAGTTTTTTCCTCAGCGGGGAATTCAGTGTTGAAATCGGGCAGCCGGCGCTTTTATTGGTCACTGATTTCTGGGTTTACATCGGATTAAAACCGAAGCACGGTGGGGATACCGATATAGAAATGCTGGAAATCGATCCTTCGGCACCGTTGTTCAAATCGGAAGAGATCGATAATATTTCCGATTACTACAAGCCCAACAGCAAACTTGGATCCCAATTGCAGACGAGCCTAGACGCCCTCGGGGACGCCATCCGGAAGTGGCGCTCGAAGACGAAAAATGTGCCTCATTTCGATCTGAAGATATGGTCGGATGTGCCATGCGCCACCGGTATGGGGACCATGGGTGCAATCAGCGCTTGTATGGCGATACTGTTTTATTATCTCGAAACTCCCGATCTAAATCCGATGAAACTTAACTCGATACTGAGGATATTCAGCAGGGAGGAGTACCCCGGTTTATTACGCAAGAATCCCGCATTTGAACGAGTTTTCGCTCTCAGTCGCTGGCTCCATGATACGATGTCCAACTATTCGAGCAGCGGCGCGGCGACGTTCGCTTCTTTGGTAAGAACTGATAAGTCCAGGCAAATAATAGTATATTTCATTCAGGAACGGGAGGTTAAAGACACAACCGCCATTCGCGAGCCATTGACGGATCATACCATGTATATAACGCGGTTGCAGGAATTACGGTGGTACGGCGCGAAATTGAAAATGCGCCAGTGGCTGGAGAAAACGTATGGAATGACAATTGTATATTGCGGGGCTCGCAGTATTCCTGATCACACCACCGGTCTTATGGCCGACTGGCACAAGTTCGCCTCCGGTGAATTTTCAAAAAATCTGATGGAGGAGCTCAAGCTGAAAGGCCCCGCCAGTTTCGACCGGATGCTGGCCTTTCCTTTGAATTATCTTTTGCAGAACATGGCCTCGGGACGTACAAGCGAACAAAATAAATCCAATTATTGGCCGCATTCGGCCTTTTGCGCCGCACTGGGCACCATAACGTGCAATATGATCGACGCTATTTTAACCAAGGGGCACAACGCCGACCGTTTTAAGGATCTCATTGTTGACAACAGAAGAATGCTTTTAACTTACGGTATCCTCAAAGATCCCTTACGTTCTTTCGACGGGAATTTGCGCAAAGCCATCCAGAAGAATGTATCGGGAAATCAGGGAACTGTGGTGTGTTTCACAAAATCGATCGGGACCGGAAACGGCGGGTCGATCATTCTGTTCGCCGAGGCCACGGATTTAAATGCTATCAATGAATATCTTTGGGGTTTGTTTAATCCGAAAAGGGTGAAAAACGCCGTCGCAGGAGAAACAAAAGCAGCAAGAAAGGCAAGAGAAAAAGCAGAGGAAAAAGCCGTAGAAGAAGCAAAAAAAGCAAGAGAAGCTCTGGGGATAAAAACAGGCGCCCAGATTTATTGCAGTTCGATCGGCAATTCAAGCTATATCCCTTCGGATCTGGATCCGGTGTATCTGCCGGAAGCCGGGACAATAGAATTCAAAGGAAAGAGAAATTTCAAAATACCCGGTAAGGCGTCGGATGGAAAAATCCGAAGTATTACTATCATTAAAGGAAAAAGCGGAAATTTCGTCAAATATACCGCAGAAGACGGATCCAAGCATAAATTCAAAATCGAGGATGACCAGGATAACAGGCTTATCGATCTCTTAGTTTTGGCGGCCAAGTACAAGATCCCTGTAAGTTATCGAACGATATATGATGTATGTGTTGAAAAGCCGAACGATAGCCAGTTGGGGATTAACGCTTCAGTGCGTGAACATAAGGAAGATAAAATTGTAAAAGAGGTACATAAATATATGACTTCTTTCCGAAGACGTATGAACCAAAGGGCAGAAAAGGAATCCGAAAACATAAATCTATTTAATAGTTCACGATTGGTGAAGGTAGAAGCTTTGCCGGAGCCGAAATCGCAAAAGAAATCCGATGCCAGGGGCTATTTGTTGAATAGCGAGTTTGTCGAATTTAAAGACAGCAGTTCCGGAGATTCTATTCCGCAGCGAATAAAGAAGGCATTTGCGACCACCGGTGACGAGGCGTCTAAATTCGGTTCCACCGATGATGCCGAAGGCAATATAGCCAGGAAGAAAAATACCAAAAACCAATAGATCCTCTCTGACGTAGTCAAGAAGCAATTCCCCTTTATCTGCTGAAAAATTTTCAGCAGCATTTCAGCAGCTTTCAGCAACGCCTATCATTGCTCAAATTTTTACTGTTTCCCAAATGTTTGTGGAATATGGTATTAGCAGACACGAGCCGATATCGCCAGCCCCAATTTCAGCAGCAATTTCAAATAAGCCTTCTTGCAACTAAGAGTAGACTGATAACCATAGGAGGTGAGTATGAAAATCTCTTTCAATGCGGTATTATCAATCATAATACTGCTAATCCTGATCCCTGTGGCCGGAACTCAAGCCGGCCTACCGGACAGCCTGTCCGCGCAAAACGTTTGCCTGTCCATTTCGCTAGACAAAACCGGCTCGTTTTCGAATTCGCAATGCATGCCTGATTCGCAATGGTTCGATCAAATGATCGACGCCGTGACCGTTCCCATATCTCATGTGGGGTTCCAGCTCATCGTCAACAACGCCGATCGGCGGTTTATCCGCCAAACCTTCAGGCTGATACAAATCGATTTGACCAATCTTCATTTATCCGAACGTATTCTGGCTAAAGCCTGGAATGATTCGGTCACGCAGGAATATAATGCACGGAAATGCGAATATATCCGGAAGTGTCTGGAGTTGATCAAGGCAACTCCGACTTCGAATTCCACGGACCTAACCTCGGCGATTGAACGCGCGGCTCGATTTCACGGGGAACCGGCCTATCGGGGCTGGAATCACGTAGCGGTATTTATTAGTGATGTTAAGAATACCAATGAATTCGGTCCCTCCGTAGAACCGGCCGCTCAGATTCTGGTCGCCGGGGCGACCTATAAGGACGTACATAAACAATTCAGGAATGCGATTTGCCTGGAATCGCATGTAGCCATACCCGAGAACATAAAATCGTCCTTCGACTCGCTGGAGGCATGCGTTCCGGTATTCCAATTAATGAACAGTAAATAAAGGCAGGGAAATAATGGAAACCTATAGTTCAAATCGAATCAGAGACAATATTGTAAGTTTACGGGACATCGTGGTCCAATTGTCCATGCAGGTCATCTCTCTGGAGCATCGGAGTCGGAAGACCTTAAGATCGCTCATCAAATTGCGCAATTCGTACAGGGAGATTTTTGCGAAAAGCGCGGCGCAGATATTCCTTTTGCTTGTGGCCTTCGCCGCCTATGTGTTTTCCGCTATTATTGATGCCAACCAGAGCTTCGTACTTTGGGTCGATATCATGGATTCGGATATCGGAGGCGGTGTCGTTGCGGCCGCCAGGGTAGCTCTGGCTATTTTAAGTTCGGTTCTGTTATTCGAACCGTATTCGCCGATATTGACCGGGCGCTCCGCACGACCGCAGGGGCAGTCCGGCGCGCAACTGGCGAATCGATCCAAAACCAAATGGGTATATAGTGCGGCCGGTTTTATTCTTTCCGCTGCCCTGGTTTTCATGATGTGGTTAGCAACATCTCAACGTATTGGGCTGGAGATTCTAACCGGCTTAATACCGGGTCAGGCCGGGTACCGGAGCATGGTACCGATCGCTGCCGTTATAGTGGAAATCCTGACCGGTTTTGCCTTAATCGAAGTCTTCGTATTGGGGGTCGGCAATATACGCAAAGTATATCTTTCCGTTTCGCTCGGAAGACTCCGGAAGAAACGGGGAAAACGCCTGGCCATGATCGAAAATTACTGGAATTCCATCGTTGAGGATCAACAGGAATTACGCCGGACCGGGCAGTCAACCGCGGAATTACGATTCTCGGTTCAGGTACGGACAATCCTGAAAAATATCGACAGCCGTTTCGATTCGCAGTATTTCGCTCCCCCGACAGCGCCAAATGACAATAACGGATCAGGATCCTCCAATCGGCTGGAACGAGTGGGACTTGACCTTACCCCGTCCGAAAACTACAAGAATTCGAATCCCAGAATAATTATCTAAACAGGAGGATAGGAAAATGGCACGAATCAAAATGACGCAGGCAAATAAGAACCGCTACGTCCTGGCGACTGCAATTGTTGCGATTCTGGCGGCGGTTATCGGTTCGACCTGGGGACACATCCTGGACATGGATCCCGGCCCCGAACCGGATTTCACTCTTTCAGTCGATCCCATGCAGGGAACTGTTCCTCAGAGCGGGGTTCTGCAGACGAAGATTAATGTCGCCGGGCTGTTCGGATATGATCATCAGGTTGGACTTATTTCGGACGAACAGCCATCCGACGTCAAGGTTACATTCGCTCCTTCTTTCGGATATACGCATCCGGGGTACAGTTCGGTATTGACCATCGCGGTCGGCTCCGAACTCCCGGCGGGCGATTATCCGGTTTTAATTAAAGGAATGGGTGCTGACGGAAAGGAACACAGCTGCAAATATTTAATGACGGTCAAGCCCTCCCGGGCCGCAATTGCGCCGGTGGGAGCGGCGGCACCGGTGCACGACAACTTCATGGTCTATAACGATATCGGTATTGCCGGCGGAGACGTTTGGGTATGGAGCGGTGAGGATAACGGATTCGGTTCCCCTCTTCTAGTGAATGGCAGCTATGAGGAACCGGATGCCCCAGAAGGAACCGAATGTTTCGTCGTTATGGGTGGTCAGGGACCGGGTAATTATATCGGTTGGGGTGTTTTCCCGGGGAGATTCATGGACCATAATCTGATTAAGGCGAACACTTTTGATTTAACGGCGTATGGGAATCTTGAATTTTATGCAAAAACGTCCAATAATTTAAAGGTGGAATTAAAACAGGGGGACGAAAACGGAAATACGTCGACTCCGTGCCTTATCAGCGATTTCGGCTGGCGAAGCAATTTGCCCGATTCCTGGCAAAGGATTCGTATTCCGGGAAGTTCATTCAGGAATGTAGATATGAGCAGTATTTTCAGCCCGTTCATGATTACGGGAAAGGGTGATAAAATAGAATTTTTTATAGACGACGTTAAGTGGATTCCTTAAAAAGTCGGTCCTTGCGAAAAATATTAATTAGGAAAATTAATTAAATGTGCAGATTTATATTTTTGTGCCCATTCTGTGTCCATCGGTGGCAAAAAGAGCTGAAATCAGGCAAAACCATATAAAAGAATACAAAAAGATAATTTTGACTTAAGATTTTGAGTGTCAGCGTAATGCGCTGAAATACAATTACTTGTGTAAATTACGGTTGGAGAATCCCTGCCTCTCCGCCATAAAAAGCGAATCGAAAATCGAGATTCGAGATTTAATCAAATCTCTGCCAGCAAATACAATTAACTGATGGAAAGTCGCTTATTTCCTCTGAGTATATTGTATCCTTGACAATTGCCTCAAATCAATTGTAAGTTAACTTCAATGAATAAAATCCGAATTAGGGCCGCTTGTTTGATTTACATCGCCAAAACGGAATTTAACTCGAAATAATTATGGTAGAAAACTCAGCCGAAGTTGAAATGAAAATTAAGGCCGCCGTGTCCTATTATTGGAATACAAGGGCATTACAGAAAGCCAAACAGGAAAAAGGCGGTAAAACTGATCATGGATCGAGAAGTGCAGTTACAGGCGGAGCTCAGATGGACGGCTTTATAGATTTGTTTTGCTCAGTAATTTCGCAGACCGGGATTCCCGAAGAAAATATATTTAGAAAAAGAAAGTTGGAATTACCGGGTTTCTTTAGACCAACCAAGGAATGGGATTTGGTTGTTGTTAAGGACGGTAAGCTTATTGTCGTTTTGGAAGCGAAATCGCAAGTCGGTCCGTCATTTGGGAATAATTTCAATAATCGGACCGAAGAAGCTATGGGAAGCGCCATTGATATTTGGACTGCTTTTCGAGAACATACATTTTTAGAAAGTCCACAACCTTTTCTTGGGTATTTTTTTATGCTTGAGGATTGCGAGGCGTCGAATCGTCCCGTTTCGGTAAAGGAACCCCATTTTAAAGTCCTCCCGGAATTCAAAAGCGCATCCTATTTACGGCGATATGAATTGTTTTGTCGCAAACTCGTGCTAGAACGTCACTATACTGCTGCCTCATATATTGTTTCGACCAAGATAGATGGTTTGAAGGGAATATATAATACTCCAGCGACTGACCTATCCATTGAACGATTTATTAAAACTCTTACGGCGCACATGTCCGTATTTATTTAAATAGATATGGTACATACGAAACACATTCTATATCATGCCGATTCGAGAGATATGTCTTTCTTGGAAAACGAATCAGTTCATTTAGTGATTACATCCCCACCGTATTGGAATCTGAAAAAATACAATGATCACCCTAACCAGCTCGGGCATATTCAAGATTATGAAGAATTTCTTAATGAACTCAGAAGAGTCTGGGGACATGTTTTTCGAATCCTTGTGCCCGGCGGACGCCTTGTATGTATAACGGGTGACGTCTGTGTTTCCAGGAAGAATTATGGACGGCACCTGGTTTTTCCATTGCACGCGGATATATGCGTTATTTGTAGAAAATTGGGTTTTGATAATCTAAACCCCATTGTATGGCATAAGATCGCCAATGCAACTTATGAAATAAATAACGGTTCGAAATTTTTGGGAAAGCCATACGAACCGAATGCGATTATTAAGAATGATATTGAGTTTATTCTGATGCAGCGAAAGCCTGGCGGGTACAGAACACCGACATTGGAACAAAGACATAATAGCAAAATCGACAAGAATGATTTTAATCTCTGGTTTCGACAGATTTGGGATATTCCCGGAGCTTCTACCAAAAAGCATCCGGCACCATTCCCGTTAGAAATGGCATTGAGGCTCGTGCAAATGTTCTCATTTGAAGGAGATATCGTATTAGACCCTTTCTGCGGCTCCGGGACTACAATGTTGGCGGCTATGAAATTGGGCAGAAATAGTATTGGTGTTGAGGTGGACCCGGATTATTGTCAAATGATCCAAAAAACAATGGAAATGGAACTTAGTGATTTCCTTACAGAAGCGGATTTTACATTAGAAAGTGTCGCTCAATAGTCAAGACAAACATCGTCATTGCCGTTAATGCATGAGCCATAAATTATTGACGGAGACAAAAGACCCAAAGCAGGCTGCGGCATGCCGGATGAAAGTCTGTCGACACGAGAATAAAGATGAACAAGAATCCATTGATTAGAATAAACTGCCCTTATTGTTATACCGGAAATGATTGGAAACCAGGTATGGGCGAAGAATTTATATGTGAAGATTGCGGAGAGGTTATGAACAAAAACCATGGAATCCGCGAGGATGAAATGATACAATGCTGCCCTATTTGCGGAGGAAATGAGTTTTTTTATGAGTATCTCTTCGGGATTCCCATCTTCAGGCTTAGAATAGTATGTTATGTCTGCGAAACGATCTTTTTTGGATTCAGCTTTCATAAAGCTCTCACCATAGAGAAGTATAGTCATGCAACCGCCGATAGGGTACAAAAATCCGATTTTTATGTGAACTGGAAGAAGCGTTGCGATTTAATTCAGTAGTGGGTAGTACAGCAGGCCGCATTCCGAGGAGGGCATAACGCGAACGACCGAGAAACCCGACAAGTGATACTACCGGATTCCGGATGGAGATTGACTCATGACAGATTCTGAAAATAATCCCAAGCTTTATCGCGATTTGGCCGACTGGTGGCCGGTCCTTTCGGCACCGGAGGACTATGCCGAAGAAGCCGAGTTTTATCGTAGCGTTATTATGTCCGAGGCAACTATCCCGCCCAGGACTCTGCTGGAATTGGGCTGCGGCGGCGGGAATAGCGCTTCGCATTTGAAAAAGCACTTCGATATGACTCTCCTGGACATGTCACCCGGGATGCTGGATGTAAGCAGGTGTCTCAATCCTGAATGCGAGCATGTTCTCGGCGATATGCGCGAGGTTCGACTCGGGCGTCAATTCGATGCGGTTTTCATTCATGATGCAATCAATTATATGGCAACACAGACCGATCTCGGCAAAGCTATCTCGACCGCCTATGAGCACTGTCGACCGGATGGAGTCGTCCTGCTTGCTCCCGATTTTACCCGTGAAACATTCCGGAGTATGACGTCTCATGGCGGTCATGACCTGGGACAGCGATCGCTGAGGTATTTGAGCTGGATGCCGGATCCCGATCCCGGTGATTCGACTTATATAACCGAGATGGTATATCTGATGCGGGATGAACAGGGCGTCGTCAGCTGTGTCCACGATCGACATATTTCGGGATTGTTCGGACGAGAGGTTTGGATCAAATTGATGACTGACAGCGGATTTATGGCACGGGCAGTACCATGCGCGCACGGCGAATTTGACGGTTTAACCACGGATGTTTTCGTTGGCAGAAAGCGCTGAGGAATTCAGTCGAGGGCAGAAGTCAGGGGCGTCAGCGACGCAGACTCCTGCTGATGGGATTATGTCAAAACGTCTAATATATTTTTTGTTAATTCTGCTACTTCTTGCATTTGAAGCAGACTGCAATGAATTGTATTTACTCCACACCGGCCCGACAGTCATGGGGAATCCGGCTGCACCGCATGAAGTCATACTGTATAAGTACGTTGATAAGAGCAAATCTCTAGATAAAGTGTGGACTATGGGGGATTATCAACCCGAAAATATTTCCATTTTTGATCGGCAGGGCCTATTTCTTGTAATCGGTGCGAAAGATTCCAGCCGCGTTTTGTATCAGTTAATCATCGATAGTACTCTAACAGCCAAATCCATCCCGCTCGAAAATAATTCACGAAATTTCACCATCGGGTATTGTCAACAGGATATAGGGGGCGAAATAGTCCTTGGCTACAATGACCGATCTGGAACATCGAAATACCTCAATCTATGGGCTGACGATATTACTCGCAGTAATACGAATGAAGATAAACATCCGCCCGGAGAATTACGGGTACAGGGGCTCGGGAGCCCCTACTATAGTCTTGGCAAAAGCGCGCTCTCGTTCGATAGCTGGCCGGTGAACGGTAAGGAGTATCGGAATTCCGGATTCATTTATACCGGACCGAACATTCCCGACAGTATCAGGCAGTTTGATTCCGAAACGAAGTGGATAGTTATTGCCGATGAAAAAGACTATGTTGCTTTTCTGTCCGTCCCGAAAAATGACGGCCGGGATACGCGTGAGCTTATTTTAAATAACAAGCTAACGGGCAAATGTAAATCCATACTTGTCAATGGCAATGAGACCGATCTCAAGAATATCAACGGTTTTCTGGCAGGAGTAGTTGCCCATACTAGTAGCAAAGGGTCAAGTTTTAAATCGGTTTGCAGTGATAGTTCGGTCGTAATCGATCCCATGACGTTCGAAGTGTATTACTGGGATCTGGGAAAATTTTCCGAGGTTTTATGGGTCGAGAATGACAGCATATTATGCCGAACGGAAAATCAATTAATTATTGCGCGTCTAAATCACGGAGAAATTATTGCCCAAGAAATCCTATTTGACGGTGTCGAGGTAAACTTCATTCACTGGGCATTCATCCGCAATTAACCCTCCCTTTCCACAATTTCCCCTTGCCCGTTCGCTCGGGATGGACGTCGTCGCGGCGGTTATTGGCAGGCCGGTGCCAGACCACCTTTAAACTTGAAATTAATCAGGTAAACGATATCGAGAATATCAACCGCTCCGGTACCGTTGACATTGGCTGTCTCCATCGGATCAGGCGCGGCCCCTCCCTTGAATTTGTAATTCACCAGGAAAATAATATCAAGAATATCGATCCTGTTGTCGGAATTGATATCTCCGCAAATATAATCTGCGGTCATGTATGCCGCGAAAGTCCGGGAAAAATCCGACCATATTCCCGAAGTACAATATCGATAATGCCAGTAATAGACGGAATCGTTTCCCAGTGGAGCCGGAAGAGAATATTCCGGAGAAGTCAGGCCGCCGATATTGTACATCAAAATGGGCGATGAAAAATCATAATATCGGTCGAGCTGGAAATTGAAGCTGTCGGCGGCAATACCGGTCACCGCCCGGCTCCAGTCGAAGGTCGGAGGATTGGCCGTAATCGGTATCCCGTTACCCGGTTCGATGGAGGATATCGGCTCGACGGTGTAATAGAAGACGATACTGTCCGAGACATCGCGCGATTTGATGATATTCGGCACGGCGTACTGATAAAAGATGGTGGCGTTTTCGGTGCCGTCGATTCGTATCCCGATACTGAATACCGGGTCAGGCGGGAGATTGGGGTTCGGGGTAATCACCAGACGGTATTCGCCGTACTGCACATTGTAATCAAGCGATATTTCGTCCAGATCGGAATTATTATCGATATCCAGCCGCCGGTAATCGGACCCCGCCACGGAGGTGTAAGTCCGCGATATCACGAACGATTCCGGATTGAAAACGTTGAGACTGACATTGTCGTATCCCGTGGTAACCATCTCGGATGAAATCACCGGTGCATCGGGAAGATTGCTGGTCAGGATCAGGACATCGTATTCCCCATACGACGATCCGATCGCGAGATCGGGGTTGCCGTCGCGATCGAAATCTCCGGATGTCATGACCGCCTGGTAACTAAAGGAACCGGCAATGGGAACGATTATAGGTCCGGTAAATGTCCCAAGTTCATTGCCAAGAAAGATTTCTACGGTCTTATCGCTGTTGTTGGTGGTCACGATATCAAGGTATAAATCCCGGTTGATATCGATGGCGGCGACAGTATATGTCCTGCCATAGACAAATATGGTGTCGATTGCCGTCAAACCTCCGGAGCCATTTCCGTAACCGATATAAATATTGCTGATATAATTACCGGGATCGACTATGGCTAAATCGCAATTACCGTCCCGGTTGAAATCGGCCATGGCATTGCCAGTGCTGATATCGGCGGAATATTCTTTGACAATGAAAACTGCCGACTGGACAAATCCGTAACTTCCGGTACTAAGAAATATTTTTGCGGAATCGCACCCCATGCCGAGGACCAGATCGTCATATCCGTCGTAATTAAAATCAGCCACATCGGCCGACATGGCGTGGTCGCACATTTCGGTTCCAACCGTAACGCTGACCGGAAAATGCCCCGTGCCATCGCCATAGTAAACCCGATTCATGCCGACGAATATGTCGGCGTAAACATCGTTGTTAAAATAACCGAACGCCACCGGCGACCAGGTATCATAGTAAACCCTGGGAGTAGTAACTACTGAAAACTGTCTATTACCCTGGTTAAGTAATACAGCGATCTGAGTATAACTGGCGGCAACGATATCAATCAGGGAATCATTATTTACGAACGCCAGATTGAAATAACCGAAAGAAGTCAGCAGTGTTTCCGGTGCCGCGAATGTCCCGTCCCCATTTCCGTAAGAAATACTCAAATATGTAGCCCGCATATCACAAAGAATCAGGTCAACATTGTTATCAAAATCCACATCGGCAGATTTCATTATTCTGATTTCATCTGCGGCAAATGACATTGAAGACGTAAATTCCAGCGGTTCGATGCCGTCGGAGACATAAACGAAATCTTTATAATTGGCCGTATCGGAGCCATCCGCACTCGTTATTGTTAAAGTTACATCGAATATACCGGACAATGTATATTGATGGATAGGATTCGACTGGTAACTTTGTGTTCCATCGCCAAATTCCCAGAACCATGTCGATATGGACGACATACCCGTTGATTGGTCGGTAAAATGGACCGTCAATGGATTCGCGCCATACCGCGGCGAAGCGGTAAATCGCGGCGTAAGGCCATCGCAGGCATTCCCGAAACCGTCCCCATCGTAATCTTCCTGACCCGGATTATAAACTATCGGGCAATTATCCCAGGGATTCTGATGGTCATCGCAATCGTAGTCCATGAAGCAGTCCAGGCACTCGAGTGATGCCATGTAAGCGGCATCGCAGGAGACTGTATCATAAAAAGATGCCGGGGCCACGAAAAACCAGTGGGTTCCCGGAGGAAGAACCAGCCGAACCTGTACCGGATTACATGCCGAGTCAACCACGTAAGGGGATACATAGCCGGTAATATCGTCACAATCGCCCGAGCCCGGAGATTCCGCTTCGATTAGCCCGGTTAGAATCCGGAATTCGGCGGTAACTTTCCAGATCACCGTCAAGGTATCTTCGAGGATCACTTCGTACCAGTCGGTATCCCGGTGATAGATGGTTTCATCGACGATAAAGGTCCCGGCCGTTCCGCAAACGGTATCACCGCATGAAATCGATGTAAAAATCGGCGGGTCATTGAGGCATCCCGAGTTTGTAATATCCGGGTTATCGCAGCCGGTCGGCTCACCTTCCTGATCCGCCCCGGCAGGGCACTCCACGGCGCAATCGATTCCAGTGCAACACCGTTCATTTCGTATAAAAAGTCCGTAGTCTTTATTATAAGGGGAGTCGACCATTTGTAGCCAGTAGGCGATTCCGCTGTATTTTATACTGGAGCGCAGTTCTCCGGCGTGGGGTCCCGAAGCACGATCTCCCACGCAGCCGAGGCAATCTCCGGGAGCATTGGGAAGAATCGTCCATCCGACGTGGTAATCGGTTCCGGCCGGGAATACCCATTCTTTATCATATCCGGCCCAGTCGGCTTCCACCCATTTGTATCCCGATTCCGGCATTTCGGAATTCGGAATGTCCAGAGAATCGAGGATATTGCCCGGGAGCCCAGTTCCATCATCAGCCCAGAGGTAAACCCGCATATCCGGATTCCCTAAAATATAACCGCCGTGCATCCAAATCGACGATACCTGTAAGGTGCAGGCCACTTTGTAAGATTCCACCGAAAAGCGCATGGCATAATGAGTTGATTGGTTGCCGTCGGGAGTATAAAAAATTCCGACTGTCGTCGCTGTATCATCATAATAGTACTGGACATCGCAGCTGTATTTCGGAGAAATATCGCTCAGGAGTTCGATATCGTCTCCGCCCGATATCACGATCGGTTCCGTCGCCTGTAATTTTTTCAGGAGACTTTCCATTTCAATATCATGCAATGTAGATAATTCCACTCTCCGGAGGGCTCCAGGTTCGATTTTTGTCTTGGCGGCTCCAAATGCGGATATGCTGTTTTCCTGCGGCTGTTGCCCGTTAGCCACTGAGAGAATTAGGCACAAGATAAGAGTTGATACGATCAGTGATATTGATTTCATATGTCCATCCCAAAAAGGTTACAGCGTGAAATATGAAGCACACCTTACACGACTTAAGCCAATATATACAAATAGTTTATGCCGTCAAGTCCATTATAAAGTACCTATGTATGATTTTTCGATGAGTATAAAATCGGTACTGCCGGGAATAAGCAGCTAAGGGCTATTGAACCGATGTGCAATCAGATAACCAGTATCACCCACCCTTTCTACAAAGTCTGTTGCCGAATCGTCTCTCGGATAGTATATTTCGAATAACTAATCATTTAAACCCGGGGGAGGGGAAATGAATTCGATAGCGATTATTCTATTAACGGTAATTTCCTGTATATTAATCAATATTCCGGTGTTCGGTCAAAGCAAGGTCGGGACGGAATCTTCGACCTTCTTAAGGCTTAACGCCTCGCCAACCGGGGCCGGAACCGGCTTTTGTGTGGTCACCAATGTCGATAACTACTCGCCGATTTATAATCCCGGAGCGGCCGGGATTTTTATTCTGGACCGGAATGTCTATGGCAATTTGCCGCTGAAATTCGGATACTTCACTGACGATGTCTATCTAATGCCGTTCAGTTTCGGATTAGGGGTAACCAGCGATTTTTTGAATCTGGAAAATTCCGACCGTTTGAAGTTCGGGCTGGGGGTATCGTATTCCGTTTTCAAGTTAGGTGCAGATAATATACAAGTCAGCAATTATTATTATTATGAAGATCCAAATGGATATACCGTAGATCTTGCCGACCACGCCTATATATACTCAGTCTCGGCAGGCTTCCAGTATTTTGTCAGAATCGGAGCCGGCTTTTCGCTAAAGCACATCAACGAGGAACTCACTAATTCTGAACTGAATTTCAATACGTACGATTACGGCATTTACGCCGAATTGCCGCTCAGTTCTTTCTGGCAGCCGGAATCCGATAGGTATTCATCCGGTTTCGGATTCGATATAACCCCGTCGATCGGATACGCCGAATACAATGCCAGCGGGAAGAAATTCCAGGTCGAGTCAAATTCGTACGATCAGCCCAATTTTGATAATTTCGGCTATGCCATGTACGGAGCGCTGACCCATGGCGGGCGGGCCGTGGTTTCGGCGCGAGCGATGTGGGAAAAGGAAAAATCTCTTATCAATCGAGCAGATAAAAACGATAAGAACGGTGTTGAAATCGGAGCCATGGAAATCCTGTATGTCCGGTTCGGCAAATCCGAAAACGACTATATTCCCAATAAGTATAATACTTTCGGAATCGGATTAAATTTAGGCGCCCCTCTGTTCGATTTGTTGGATAGTGGCCCCGAGTTTCTCTTGCGCACCGATATCCGATTTGATTATGCCAGAGCGTCCGAAAAAGAAAATAACTTCCTTGAGGACCGCGATCTATACGGGGTCAGCTTCGCCTACAGCCTGAGGTAACGGTTTTTCCCGATCCGGGCGAAAACTGTTGATATAGATTTCAAAAACCATATATTTCCGGGGCATCTATCCGGTTTTTTTTCGTATTTATAAGTAGTTCACCGGAGGTAAGTTTTGTCATTGAAAAGGGGATGGCTGGCCTGGCCCTTTCTGCTATGGTTTTTTCCGGCCCTTTTGCCGGCGGCGGTTATCCATGTCCCGGCCGACCAGACCACCATCCAGGCCGCAGTCGATGCCGCTCTGGACGGCGATACCATCCTGATTGCGGCGGGAACCTATAGCGGAACCGGCAACGAAAGCATCCAGATCGCCGAAAAATCCCTGGTGATAATTGGGGCGGACGGCCCTTCCGGCACTATTATCGATCTTACTTCATCGACCGATGGCTTCAATATCCAGTTTGATTTTGAGTTGGCGCTCGATTCTGTGGTTTTTTCCGGGTTGACCATCCAAAACGGACGGTACGGCATCAGGACTTTCCCGCTGGGAGTGAGTTTCGGAGCGGTCCGGGTTGACAGCTGTATTTTCTCCGGCAATGTTAATGGCATCAGAAACGAAGAGCTGAATAAGAAACGCGGGAAAGTATCGAAAAGCCGGTCAGAAGTTTACGATACTTTGCATATCAAAAATTGTGTATTCAATGCCAACGATACCGGGATAGCGATTTTCGCCAATTCCGATGTCGGCTCTTATGCTTATTTGGACAGCTGCACTTTTGCCGGTAACGGGTTGGGGCTTTTATCCGCCGCGGCCTTTTCTTCTCATGTGACTATTGACGGCGCGGTTTTTCACAGCAACGACACCGCCCTGAAAGGCCCTTTCACCGGGAACGATCTTCAGATAATCAACAACAACGTCGGAGTATTCGGGCGGTACGATCCTTTTGTTTATTATGACCAGATTACCCTGAACGATTGTCTGCTGGACAACAATTCCGATACCGTGATTCATGCCGGTGAGATGACTATTCTCAATAACACCACCGTTAGCAACAACCCCGGGGAATTGATTATAGGGACCTTTTTCGAACAGGACGATTTCACCACGGTCCGGCTGAATTCTTGCGAAGTCCACAATAACTCGTCGGTTCCGGTTCTTGACGGCAATGTATTTATCGACAGCACCCGTTACATCGGGAATGATGGACTTAAATTCTACCGCGAACACGCTCGGGCCCAGGTTACCAATTCCCTGTTCGCTTCGGGCAGTGCCTCCGCGTTCTCCGTTGTTTCCGGAGGAAGATCCGACAACGTTCGGCTGGTCCGGACGCTCGATATCGAAAACTGCACCGTCGCCGGCAACGTCGGCTCGGGAATCGAAATTGAGGCGCTTTCGACCACGGATGTAAGGATAGCGAATACTATCATTTCTGGAAATACCGGGTACGGACTGGTATCCGACACCACTATCGGTAAACCCATACTATCCGTGACCTGCAACGATTTTTACGAAAACGGGACCGGAAATTATGAAGGATTACCCGATCCCACGGGGATGAGCGGCAATATTTCGGCTGACCCGATGTTCTGCGATACGGCCGTGGCGGATTATACTGTCAAACCCTGCTCCCCCTGCGCTCCTGCGAATAATGCATGCATGGTGCAAATCGGAGCCTACGACGCCAGCTGTCCCGGTCCGACCTATTGCGGACCGGTCTGGTGGGTGGCAACTGATGGTTCCGATGAATCCGGAGACGGTTCCGAAGAAAACCCGTTTGCCACTATCCAGACAGCTGTCGATGCCTCGGATAACGGCGATACCGTGATTGTAACCGATGGAGTATACACCGGCGACGGCAATCGGGAAATTAATCCTTTGGGGAAAAGTATCATCGTGCAATCACTGAACGGCCCTCAAAGTACTATCATCGACGGCCAGGGGAGTCCTGAAGATCCTCAGCGGGGATTCATTTTCGAAAACGGCGAAGATTCAACGACCGTTATCGAGGGGTTTACTATCCGCAACTGCGTCGCCGATGAATTCAGCGGCGGCGGAGCGGTCTGGGGGCACGGGACCCCTCCGGTCAGAGTTACTTTAAAACATAATATCATTACCGATTGCAGTGCCGGATTCGGCGGAGCGTTGTATTTTCGGGATGAGGCCCGGCCGACTCTAATCAATAATACCATCGTGAATAATTCCGCTTATGCCGGGTCGGGTGGGGGACTCCAGGCCGACAGCGGAATCATCTTGAATAATATTATCTACTGGAATACTCCCGATAATATTCTTGGTGCAGATATCATAGCGTCGTACAGCAATATCGAAGGGGATTTTACCGGCGAAGGGAATATCGCTTTCGATCCTCTTTTCGTCGATACTGCCGGAAGAGATTTCAATCTGCAGAGCGGTTCTCCATGCATTGATGCCGGAGATACCTCGGCGGTTTATAACGATCCCGATAACACCCGCAATGATATCGGGGCGCTGTACTATTACCAGGAGTTCCCTCCGGCTCTGGAGCCGATCGGCCCGATGGAGACTTTTGAAGGGGCATTGTTGGAATTCACGGTGTATGCCGCCGACTCCAACGGGACAATCCCGGAATTGTTTACTTCGGAACTCCCGACCGGTGCGAGCTTCACCGATAACCTCGACGGTACCGGATTATTTTCGTGGAGTATAGAGTACAATACAATCGGGGTATTCCCGGTGACATTCTTCGCGTCCAGCGTCGGAGACACCGTTTTCGAAGATGTCGAAATTACCGTCAACTCGGTTCTCCCTGCTGTCACGGAATTTTACATTGAGGGGAGTGCAGTTTATCAGAACCTGATCAATCATATTCCGCAATTCGACTGGGATTATTACGATGAGGGAGATCGACCGCAGATTTCGTTCGATATCGAAATCGGTTCCGATAACGACTGGGCCGTTGCAGAACTCTGGGCTCCGGAAATATTCACCGTATCCGATACATTTATCGCCTTCGATGGCCTGCCGCTCGATGACGGGCAGACATACTACGTGCGACTTCAGGTCGACAATGGCACTTCTTTGTCCGAATGGTATGAGACCTCATTTCGGATGAATTCCATTCCGACTATCCCCGTGATTGTGCAGCCGGAAAACGATACGGTCCTGGCGGAGCAGTCTCCGCTGTTTTATGCGGCCGGTTCCCTCGATTTCGAAGGGGATGAATTATGGTATGATATTCTGTATGTGAACGACGCCTATTTCGGGACTGCCGACACGACCCTGATAACCGGGATTCCGGCCGTGAACGACACCGTGATACAATCGGCGATAACGCCCTTGAACGATAACTGGCGCTATTCCTGGGAAGTGCGGGCGTTCGACGGATTCGAATTTTCTCCCTGGACCGATTCGGCGTCGTTCTGGGTGAACTATGAGAACGAGGCTCCTCAGCTTTTCTCGGCTATCGCTCCTACCGATACCATAATGGGGATTTTGTACGAATTGCTTCCGACCTTCATCTGGTCTCCGTCATCGGATGCCGATCCCGGCGATACCGTATGCTATAATTTGATCCTGTCGCTCGACGAGAATTTTACCTTCACCAATGTTACCGACAGCATCCATGATACCGCCTATACCCTGACCGACAGCCTTAATTTCGGAACGGAGTACTGGTGGAAAGTCCAGGCTTACGATACCGGAGGGATGTTCACGTTTACCGAAAATATCCAGAATTTCCGGACCTGGCGTTTGGGGGATGTCAACGCCGACTGGTTCGCCAATATTGTCGATATTGTACGCCTTGTGAACTATAAATTCAAAGAGGGTCCGGCCCCGATTCCGTTCTATAGCGGTGACGCCGACGGCGATTGCATAATAAATATTCTCGATATCATTTACCTGGTCAATTACAAATTCAAAGAAGGTCCCGGGCCGCTTCCCGGCTGTGCCACTCCATAAGTGCCGGGATTTTTCCCAATATCAATCCTGATTTCAGCGGAATTTCGCAATTCCTTGATTGGTATTTGCTTTCGTTTCAAAATGCGTTAAACAGGCGGAAACCTGGTATTTTCGCCCGGAAAACTGCCTTTCCGGACGTATCAATAATGAACTAAAATAGTCCGCATTAGCTTCCCCGGAAATACGGCAAAAGCCGGTAATATGGCGTGCCGGCGTCATTCTGCGGAAACCAATCCATGATGGAGGTTTGTTTTGAAAAACATACCAGTCTGCTTATTGAATCTAATAATCTTAATCGTAGTGGCAATAGTCGCCTTCCCCGAAGAAGCCCGGCTGCAAACCCTGGCCACGGAACTGGTCGCCGACGGGTTCGATGTCCCGGTTCATCTGGTTTCCCCTCCCGGAGACACCGAAAGGCTGTTTGTCGTTGAACTGAAATCGGGTCTTATAAAGATAATCAAAAACGGAACCGTTCTGGCCACCCCGTTTCTGGATGTCAGCGGGGATATCGTCAGCACCCAGAATGAACAGGGATTGTTCAGCCTGGCTTTTCATCCCGATTACGCCTCGAACGGCTACTTTTTTATCAATTACACCGGGACCGACGGAGCCACCTTTGTAATGCGCTATACCGTTTCTTCCGACCCGGATATCGCCAATCCCAACAGCGGTAAATTGATATTCACCATCGGCCAGCCCTTTTCCAACCACAACGGCGGGATGGTGGCCTTTGGCCCCGACGGATACCTCTATATCGGAATGGGAGACGGGGGATCGGGGGGAGATCCCGGGAACCGCGCCCAAAGCCCCCTCAATCTTCTCGGCAAAATGCTGCGGCTCGATATCGATACTCCGATCGGTGTTCCCTATGCCATACCTCCGAGCAATCCCTTCGTAAACGAACCGGATACCTCCAGCGAAATTTGGGCGTTGGGGCTGCGTAACCCCTGGCGCTTTTCGTTCGACCGGGGGACGGGTGATTTATACATAGCCGATGTCGGCCAGCAGAACTGGGAAGAACTTGACTTTCAGCCGTCATCATCAGCCGGCGGCGAAAACTACGGCTGGCGCTGTTATGAAGGCAATGTCGCGTATAATACCAGCCAGTGCGATATCGGCTCGACCGATTATGTTTTTCCCTTCCATGTTTATTCCCATAGCGACGGTTGTTCCATTACCGGAGGGTACGTGTATCGCGGCTGTGCCAGCACCACGCTGCAGGGGACCTATTTCTTCGCCGATTATTGCAACGGACGAATCTGGTCCTTGCGCTATAACGGCTCAACCGTGACCGATTTCACCGAACGAACCACGGAATTGAATCCTCCGGGATCCGCCGAGATCGACAATATCGCCGGATTCGGAGAAGACGCCGACGGAGAAATATACATTCTCGATTATGCCGACGGAGAAATTTTCAAAATAGTCCGCGATGATGCAGGTTCAGATTGCAGTTTCACCCCCGGATGCGGCAATGTCAACGGCATCGGGGGGGTGGACATCCTCGATATTGTATTTCTGGTAAATTACAAATTCAAAGGGGGGGCGGCTCCGGCGGATCCGGATCTCGCCGATGTCAACAACGACGGCTTTATAAATATTCTGGATATTATTGCAATGGTTAATTTTAAATTTAAAAATGGTCCCCCCCTGGAATGCCCGGCCTGAAAAAGAATACGAGGGGGAATGAAAAACCCGGCCAGGCGAGCACTTACCTGACCGGGTACATCAATCGGGCAATCGCCGGATTGAACCCATTCCCCCTCAAAAGCACAGTATCTGAGAGTAGAATTGCAATTTCTCTATCCAGAACTCCCTGGGGCCAATGACCCCGATTCCAATGAATTTTCGACCCTGCTCTTAATCCCACTTGAAATTGGCCAACATCGCCGTTTGTTATGAAAAATCTGCTGTCCCTGTACCTTCTTTAATTGAAGAAAAATAAACAACTTCGATAGTCCCTGCTTCGTCGTGGGTGAAAAAAACGCCACGACACTCCACTTGATGAGTAATTACTACCCAGTAAAATATAGATTTATGCCTCTTTTTTGTCAAGCGAAAAGTGAACTTATCGGTCGATTTATTTGGGGAGGGTAATTTTGTAATACTTGATTTTCTTGCGCAAATTGGCGCGATCCATCAAAAGATCGCGGGCCGCCGCTGAAATGTTAAAAGAATTCCGCTGCAATGTTTCCATAATTCGCGATTTTTCGAAATTTCTTACCAGGTCGGAAAGACCCACCTTTTGATTCAGAAACTTTTCCTTGTCCGGTTTCAATGCTCCCGCAACATCATCTGCGGATATTGTGTCTGTCGTCGATAAATGAATCAATCCCGACACGACATTCGCCAGCTGTCTGATATTCCCCGGCCAGTCGTAATCGCACAGGATTTTTATGGCCGCGGGATCGAATATTTTCTCCGAATTGCCGGAATTAACGGAGGTGCGCGATTTAATCATTTCAACAAGTCGAGGGATATCCTGACGCCGTTCGCGCAGCGGAGGGAAATTGATGACGACCCCATTGAGCAGGTAATACAGGTCTTCGCGGAATCGTCCTTCCCTGATCAGGGCTTCCAGGTCCCGGTCGGTTGAGAAGATATACCTGATTTCGATCGGCTTAACGGTGTCCGCCCCGCTCCCGAGGTATTTCCCGGATTCCATGACCTGGACAAGCCGAGCCTGCAATCCCGGTTCGAGATTCCCGATTTCCTCCAGGAAAAGAGTCCCGCCAATGGCCGATTTAATCGTCCCTGAAGCCCCGAAATTGGCGGGAGGCGTTTTGCCCGCGTCTCCATCGTTCCGGATTATTTCTTCAAATTCCCAGCCGTTCAATGAATCGCATCGCAGGTTTATGAAATTATAATCGCGTCCGTGGCTGTTATGGTGCAGGGCCATCGCCGCCGTTCTCTTACCGGTGCCGGTTTCTCCTTTAAGCAGGACGGTGCTGCCGGTCGGGGCGAGTTTTTTCATTTTTTCGAATACATCCTGCATGGCAGGCGATTCCCCGATCATGCCGAAGACCTTTTCGGCGTAATCGATTATCGAAAAGGTGTTTCTCTGGAGCCTGGTTTTTTCAACCGCATTACGGACCGCCCGCTCAAGGCGAACTTCCGAGGAGTCGAGTTTTTCGACATATTCGAACGGACTTTCGCTTGCATCTATTTCTTGTTCCGCATAATCTCCCGGGTACGCCGTATGGAATATTACCGGGATATCGGGATTTCTTTTCCGAATAGCTCGGGCCGCTTCGATTCCGTTCGTCCCGGGCATCTTAATATCCATAATGACCGCAAAGACATCCGGATTGGCTTCCAAAACTTCCAGGGATTTAGGTCCCGAGTGAGCGGTCAGGACCTTGTACAGCCTCTTGAAATTCATTTCAAGAGATCTCAGAATTGCCGGCTCGTCATCGACAATGAGTATGATCGGTTTATTTTCTTCAGGCATAATAATCGTAATATGTTCTTCAGTCTCGGCTCAGTCGGTCGCCCGATACCATTTTGACGGTGAATTTTGCGCCATGATTAAGTTTACTGTCAACCTCGGCATAACCGCCGTACATTTCGACAACCCGCTTGGCGTACGCCAGGCCGATTCCGGTTCCTCCGTTATCGCTTTTGGTCGAGAAAAACAATTCAAATATCCGGTGCATATCCGTTTCGGCGATTCCTTTTCCGTTGTCGGCTATTGTCAAATTGATCATCTCGTTCGTTTGCCCCCACTCGATCAATATACGGGGCTCAGGTTGTCCGGTCAAGGCGTCAAGGGCGTTTGCGATAAAATTATTCAGGGCCATAGTCAGGTGATTCCGGTTCGATACCACCCTGGTTCCGGTTTTGCCTTTGATTTCTATTTCCACTCCGGATTCTTTGATACGGAATTGATTCTGGTTTATTATTTCGTATATCACATCGGACAGCTTCACCACTTCGGGCGCCCTTTCGGAATCGAGCTTGGTGAAGTTATTGACCGCGCGGGTAAGCTTAGCGGCCCGCTTGATCGATTTGTCGGCGATGGCGGCGCATTCGCGGACTTCGTTGTTTTCCGGGTATTCATTGTCGTGTTCGTTGACCAGTCTCGGAAGAACCAGCGATGCGGGATACAACGCATTGCGGATTTCGTGGGCGAAAAAGCCCGCGGTCCGCTTGGCCATTTCGAATTTGTACTGGTCCGCGGCGTGCATTTTTTCGACCGCCTTGACGCGGTCGGTGATATCGATCAATGTCCCCATAATGGCGGGCTCGCCGTTGTAACTGATGCTTCCCACCATGGCTTCGACCCAGCGGATCCCGCCTGAGGGAATTCCGATTTTCAATTCGTACCGGTCGATCGGTTGTGATCCGCGCATCCGTTTCAGAATATCGCGGTACAGGCGTCTCCGGTCTTTGGAGTCAACCAGGTAGGCCAGTAGAAATTCCGGGGGGCTGTCCAGGATTTTTTCGATAGGAACCTCGCCTATTTCGGCAAGGCGGCGGTTAACGAATACGACCTTCCCGTTCTGTGCCACGAAGGTAGCCTGGATGGAATGTTCGGCAAGATCGCGGAATTTTCTTTCGCTTTCGGCGAGGATTTTTTCGGCTTCGATACGCTCCGAAATATCGACCACGATACCTCTCATCCCGACCGGGAATCCCTCCCTGAAGCTCAGGGTGGAATATGCGATTATCGGGAAATTCGTTCCATTGCGGCGCAGCGCCTGGTATTCGTAACCGCGAACGTCTTCACCCCGAATCTGCCTTTCCATGTTCCTGAAAATAGCCGGGACATCGTCCGCCGCGAAGAGCCTTGCGATGTTCAGGCCCCGTTTCACGTCTTCTTCATCGTAACCGAAAGATCGATATCCCTGGCGGTTGGCGTACAGGATATTTCCCATGAGGTCGATTTCGAATACGGTCTGCGGGAGCAGATCGGCCAATTCGCGGAATCGTTCTTCACTTCGCCGGAGCTCTTCCTCGGTCCGTTTTATCTCGGTGATATCGATAAAGCCGCCGAAAGCAGCGTCCTCGTTATTGAATTTTATCCGGTGCAGGGTTATAAGCGCCCAGAAAATCGTCCCGTCCTTTTTGACTCCTTTCAACTCGAAGTTCTCGACCGATCCGTCGCGCCTCAGAATTTCAGCAACCCGACCGCGAGTCTCTCGCTCGGCATAGAAGCGTTCGGAAGATGTCCCGATAACCTCCTCCTTACAATAACCGAACGCCGGAGCGAGGAGATCGTTTACGTACATCAGTTTGCCGTCGGACAGCCGTGCAATGGCAATCGGGATGGGGATGGCGCTGGCAATCGCCTTGAAGCGCTGTTCACTTTCTTTCAGAGCTTCGGCGGCCATTTTGCGTTCGGTGATATCTTCCGTCAATATTACCACACGGTCGACTTCACCCTTAGCATCTTTAATGGCGTAGAAGTGCTGCGAGAGCCAGCGCGGAGTTCCCGAGCGGTGCTTTTCCGATTTCACCTCGGGAACATAAAGATATCCCCCCTCTTCGTATACTTGCTTTACTTTTTCCGCCCATTCCCGGAAATAGCTGTCTCTTACGTCAAGCCTGAGCTCGGTGCGAACACGATTCATATCCTCGGCAATCGACTTATCGTCTTTCGCCCAGATTGCTTTCCAGGCCCGGTTATAGCTGAGCAATTGACCGTACCTGCTGCGGACCGATACTCCCAGCGGGGAATGTTCGAAAATGGCCCGGTGGAATTCTTCGCCCCGGCGGAGGGCTTCCTGGGTTTCCCGCTGTTCGGTGACGTCGCGGGAACTACCGATCATGAAGAGCGGCATGCCGGATGAATTCCTGACAATGGCGCAGGAATCGCTCAGCCATTTCCAACTGCCGTCTTTGCATTGAAAACGGTATTCCATCTGAATGGCAGAGTGCTCGGTATCACCCAGAACGGCATCTATACTTTCACCGAGCTTCTCGCGGTCATCGGGATGAATCCCCGATTTCATAATATCATTATCTTGTAATCTCATCTTCCTGGCTTCTTCCGGGGTGAAGCCGGTAATTTCCAGGACCGCATCACTGATGTAATCGAACTTATTCTCTCTGAAATTGTAGCGAAACAGAATATCCCGGGAATTTTGGAGTGCCTGGTCAAAGCGCATTTCCGTTTCGGCCAGTCTGTTTTCCGCTAACTTGCGTTCCGTGATATCGGCGTAGGATTCGACAATTCCCTGGATTTCTCCATCCGGGCCCCGGTAGGGCTTGGCCGTCACTATTGTCGCGACATAGGCACCGTCGGCAAGCGTGGATTCCCATTCGTATTGATAGGATTCCTTGCCGGAGGTTATTTGCATCATCGGGCAGCGGGCGCTGCGGCAAAAATCTCCCGGCCACTGGCTGTAGCATTTGCGCCCCAGTTCTTCGTCCGGTTTTCTTCCGAACAGCCTGGTATAAGGTTCGTTTATCTGGACCATATTGAAATCGCGGTCGATAACACACATGGGAGCTGCGGCATTGAAAATCTGGCGGAGCTCGTTGTGGGCCTGTTCGGCTTCTCGCTCTATTTTCTTGCGGTCGGTGATGTCGACCCCTATCGCAATTGCGGTAAATTCATTGGAATCGGGATAAAATAGCGCCGAGTTCGACCAGAGGATCAATCGCCGTTCACCCGTCCGGATTATGATATCGCGTTCGTACCTGTCATGGGGATTTTTCCTTACCCAGTCCAGAAAGGGAATATTTTCGCGATGGTGCTCCTCGGGAACGAATATCTTCTCCCAGTTTTTCCCAAGAACCTCTTCCCGTTTATATCCGGTTACCCGCTCCATCTCATCGTTAAACATGGTTATTTCAGCGTGTTCGTTCAGGCAGACAATCATGCTGTTCGAAGTATTGAATAGTGCTTTTGCGAATATCTTCTCCGATTTCAGTCTCTCCGTCGCTTCGAAAAGGCTCGTGATATCTCTTCCGATTCCGAGAACGCTGTCCGGTTCTCCCCGTCCGTTGTGAATCGGCTGAAGACTGGTCCGATAGCGGAATTTCTTTCCCTGAAGAACCACTTCCGAATCGAATAGTTCGCCGCGCCCGGTCCGCAGGACCTTTTTGATGCTGTTTAACTGCCGGCTCGCTGCTTCGGAGGGAAAGAGCTCGTGCATATTTTTCCCGATAAAATTTTCCGCGGCCCCGCCGAGCCTTTTCGCGGCCACGCTGTTCAAGAACAGGAAAACGCCGTTTTGGTTGACCATGAAGACCGCTTCGCCGGAACTTTCGACGAGCGTGCGGTATTTCATTTCGGTATCCTTCAGGGCATCTTCGGCCGACCGCCGCGAGGTTATGTCGCGCAGGACTCCTTCTACTTTTTCCGGTTTCCCGCTTCGATCGTAAATGAGATAACTGTTCAGACTGACTACGATGGTCGAGCCGTCAAGCCGTTTCATGTGCAGTTCATAATCGCTGACACGGCCTTCCCGGCTGAGTCGATCCAGTAAAATATCGCGATGTTCCGGATATTTATACAGCTCTATGACATTCCTCCCAATTACATCATTGACGGATTTAAAACCGAATATCTTCAGGGCCGACTCCGATGCCCATTCAACGGTGCCGTCCAAAGAGATCCGATAGAATCCATCCATGGAATTCTTCAGGATGGAATCGAGCAGGCGTTCGCTTTCTGTAAGCTTGCGCGCGGTTCTCATGCGGAACGCGTTCACCACCACCAGGGCCAGGGCAAGCATGGTCAATACAATCAGGATTTCGTTTTTGTACCGCCAGAAAAGAACCGAGGCGAATTGCCCGATATTCTTATGAGATACTTCGAAAAACCCGCAGCCGTTGCCCGAACCGGCAGCCATTAATTTGACCGCTCTGTCACCGTCATAAACCAGCGGAGTTACCCAGTAGTAGTCCCCCGGAAGGGATGCCATTTTTTGCAACCGGGGAGAATAGAAATCGAGGCCCGAAGAAGTCCTGAAAACGAATGAAGGAAGATTCATTCCGCGCAATCGAACCGTGTCTACCATTTCCGTAAGGTTGGTTTCGCCGGATTCTGCCAGCAGCTTAAAATTGCCGTCATAAACCCTAACCACTCCATTGGTCGATAAAGTGTAGATTTCGGGTATCCCATCTCCTTTGAAATCGCAGTACCATAACGACTGCAGTCGGTGCGGGATATCGTATCGCTCCAGGGTTTTGCCGTAACGGTCGATTTTTGAAATCTGATATTGATGCGGAATGGTTTCTGTAACGGAATCGGGCGATAGCATCGGGAGACCGTGATACACCAGAAATTCTCCCGGAGTCAGCGAGGGCCATATTCCGGCCGGACCATGGTCGGCAAAAACCACCGCCTTGTACTCCACTTCGCCGCGGCTGTTGACTTTCGCCAGGTAACCGAAGAAATCATCGAAATTGTCATCGACGACGCCATTTTTATAATTATAGGTGATGAACATTACGGCCGGATCCAGCGAATCGCGGCAACTGACCAGGGAGCCTTTTCCGACCGCACCCGCCACCGGCAATGACCATTCGATCCTCAGGTTTACCGGATCGATGCAGAAAAGTTCGCGCGGCTCCAGATCCCGTCCCGGACAGACCTGCAAAAAGACCTCGTCGATGCCGTCGAAATCGTAATCTTCGACCAGGCTGAGGCGTGTCCCGGCCTGCCATTCACCGTCCCCGGAATTATCCACCCCGGTTGTGAGGAACAGCCGTTCCACTTTTTCCGAAAGCGGGACATCCTTAAATACGAAGGCCGAATCGTTATAATAGCCGTACCCCAGGATGGCGTTCTTACCTGCCTTGTTATCATAATAAACGGTATATCCGGTGAGAATTCCCCAAAACGGATCCTGGTCGATTACGGCGCGGCTGTTCAAGTCAATCAGGAAAAACGAGGCCGGGCCTTTCTGGATATAATCGCCGTTTTCCGCCCGAATGATGATGGTGCTGTCTCTCTCGGAATCCGGCAGACTGTACATCCGGATGAATTCGGCGAGAGGAATCTGACGGTCCGAGAAGCGGTCGATTTGCTTCTCGAGCAAGCCGTATGACAGGAATCCTGGATCGGCATCGAAATCGATATCAAGCTGTTCGGCGGCAAACATGGATGGAGTTGCCGCCAGCATTAAGGCGGCAACAAGTACAATAACCCGAAAAATACCGAAATAGCGGAATTGCATAATCGTTCGATTCCCTGAAATTATCGCAGACCCCTTCCCAGGCGGCAGAATAAGCGGAAATAGCGGCAATTCGGCCGCCCGGCGTTCTACAATATAATGAAAAGAGGCAATTATGTCCAGAATTTCGAGCCGGGACAGGGAGATTCGATTTTCACCGGGAATTGAATAATAAGGAGTTACGCCGTTCCTGACCGGAACGGTGTAGAGTAACGAAAGCTCTGCCGCTATTCCTGGAAGCGGTAACCGACGCCGCGAACCGTTTCGATATACTTCCCGGCCTTCCCCATTTTCTTGCGGAGACCGGCGCACTGGACATCGACCGAACGATCGGTAACGGGGTAATCTTCGCCGTGCAGGGCGTTCACGATCTGGTAGCGGGTATAAACCCACCCCGGACGACGCGCCAAAAGATGGAGGAGTCGGAATTCGGTCGGAGTCAGATCGACCCGCCGTTCATTGACAAGCACTTCGTGACGTCCCGGATGAATGATCAGGTCGTGGATACGCAGAGTCGACTGCTCATCGGTCTTGTTCACCGTTTTCCTCCGCATAACGGCGCGGAGTCGGGCAAGAAGAACCCGGGGACTGAAAGGCTTGGTGATATAATCGTCGGCGCCGAGTTCCAGACCCGTGACGATATCGGTTTCCTCCCCCTTGGCGGTGAGCATGATAATGGAAATTTCCTGCGTCTTGGGATCCCGCTTCAATTGCCGGCAAACCTCGAGACCGTCAACGCCAGGAAGCATCAGGTCCAGGACGACGATATTCGGAATCGATTCCTCGATCGAGGCCAGGGCCTCCTCGCCGGAAATAACCCCTTTCACCTGAAAACCCTCTTTCTTGAGGTTGTAGGTGATGAGTTCCTGAATGTCGGTATCGTCCTCGACAACCAGTATCTTTTCTTTTGCCATATTTCCTTACCTTTAAAGATACTTAACCGGTCACAAATAGAATCATAAACATTAGGACATTGTTAGCGAATAATTAATAAAATATTCAGAATAAAATAAATAAGGAAATCTTTGCCCACAAAGGCCGCTTTACCTCCCAGCCCGGACCTCATCAAGGGTTTTCAGGGCCTCCCGGATATCGCTTCCGGCCGGCGCCTGGTAGACCCTTAGATCGAATTCCGGTATCACCGCCAGGATATGATCGAAGATATCGGCCTGAATGCCTTCATAGTTGGCCCAGGCCGTATCGCTGGTGAAGACATATATTTCGATCGGGAGGCCATGTTCGGTCGGCTTCAGTTGCCTGATAAGAAAAGTCAGATTTTGATTGATGGCAGGATGGTTTCTTAAATATGCCGCCACGTAAGCGCGGAAAGTCCCCACGTTGGTCAGCTTGCGGCCGTTCACGCGGCTGGAAGTATCAATCTTCTTTTCTTCGTTGTACCTGGCTATTTCTTCCGCTTTCTTCTCGATGTATTCTGCGATGTATTGAATCTTCCGGTAGCGATTCAGCAGGTCCTCGTCGCAAAAATGAATAGTGGTCATGTCGATATTAATCGAACGTTTTATCCGCCGTCCGCCCGCTTCCGTCATCCCTCGCCAGTTTTTGAAAGAATCGGAAATCAGAGAATATGCCGGAATGGACGTTATCGTCTTATCCCAGTTTTGGACTCTGACGGTGTTGAGGGAAATGTCGATGACATCTCCGTCGGCGCCGTATTTCGGCATCTCAATCCAGTCTCCGATTCGGACCAGGTCATTGAAAGTCAACTGGACCCCGGCCACCAGTCCCAGGATCAAATCTTTGAAAATCAACATCAGAACCGCGGTCATGGCTCCGAGTCCGCTGAGGAGCAGGAAGGGGGAACGATTAATCAGGGTGGCCAGCAAATAAATCGCCGCGAAGATGTAAGTGACTATCTTGATAACCTGAATGTATCCTTTAATCGGGCGTTTTAGGGAGATGTCGTATGTGTTGTAAATATCGAGCACGGAATTCAGGAATGCATCGAACACCATTATCGCCACTAGGAGCATGTATATTTCGGCCAGCTTTCTGATGGCTTCTTCGGCCACGGGGAACATTGCCGCCGATGCATATATCACTATCGCCGGGGCCAGATGAGACAGCCGTTGAAACACTTCTCGTTTTAAAAGGGCGTCATCCCAGGTCGTGGAGCTGCGCTTGACATAAAATTTGACGAATGCCAAAAGAATCTTTTTGGCGATAAAGTTGACGATAACTGACAGCAGGATAACTCCCGCCGCGAGAACGGCGATAGCGAGGTAATGTCCGCCGGTGCCGGTCATTCCCTGGCCATTCAACCAGATTTCTATGCTTTCCAATAATGAATAATCCGGATTCATTTTAGGTGCTCCGTTGACCTTTTAGTGTTCAATTGTCAGGCCGAGCCGGCCTGCCGATTCTGTTTTACCTTTACAACCATATCTTAAGCCCGCATCTTATTTAAATAAAGCAGAATTTTTCTTTTATGGAGCGGATATGAAAATCGGAATGAGTTCAGTGTTGCTGATTATAGTCGTTCTGGCCGCAGGAGTCGCGGCTCAGTCCAATACTTTCTATGGCCGGGGAGTTTTTCTATCGGGAACCCCTTCGAGCTTCAACGACGGTCTCGCCGGTTTTATCAATCCGGCGAATCTGGCCTTTCTCGATCGCTGGGAATCGAGGTTTTACTGGTCGACCGAGAACGATAAATTCGGCTCTTTCGAAAATTGGGGTTTTTTTGCCGGAAGTGGTCTCGGATTCGGAGTCCAGCATCTCAATTTCGGCGATAACGCCGTTACCGATTATTCACTCGGTCTTGGATTCGGAGATAAGAGCGGAGCTTTCGGCATGTCGTACGGATGGAGCACCGGCAACGATGAAATCCTCGGAAGAGAAAATATCCTGACCGTATCCGGCGTTAAGCGCCCCTTCGATTTTCTCTCTCTGGGATTATCGGGGAGGTTTTCTACCGAAAGCCGCTGGAACGAAATGGTCGGCGAGGCGGGCCTGAGGCCGTTCCGGAGTTCCTTCCTGACCCTGTTCGCCGATGCCTCGTGGGAATACAAAACCCGGATAGAAGATGCTCTCTGGTCGGCCGGGGGAGCAGTCGAAATCATGCCCGGTATCAATATCGTCGGGAGATATTTCCATAACGAATCGTTTACACTCGGCCTGACCCTCGATTTCGGATTCAACGGAATAGGGGGACAGGGGCATTTCGATACCGAACAGGAGCTCGCTTACTACAGCCATTATGTTCGTGTCGGAGAAATGCGGCCGAGTATCATCACCGAAATCCTCGATAACAAGCCGCGCTATGTCCCATTCAATTTGAGAGGAAAGGTTGTCTATAACAGGTATCGCTTTTTCGATGACGGTAAAATCCGCTTTTTCGATTTGCTGAAAGATATCCGAGCCGCCGCCGATGATCCCCGCGTGACGGTGCTGGCGTTCAACCTGGCCGACTTGTCGATCGCCTCGGAACATGCCTGGGAAATTCGCGAGGAAATACTCCGCGCCAAAGAACAGGGGAAAAAGATCGTCATGTTCGTGGAACGTCCCGGGATGGCGGTCTATCACCTGGCCAGCGCCGCAGATTATATAGTCATGGATCCCGAAGGGGCGTTAATTTTGCCGGGTTACATTCTGAATCGGACTTTCTATAAGGGAGCCTTCGATAAACTCGGAATCGGTTTCGACGAATGGCGCCTCATGAAATATAAATCGTATTTCGAGGGATACACTCGCGAAGGGATGTCCGAAGCCGATTTCGAACAACGCCAGGATTATGTCGATGACCTGTACGAATATGTCCGCGAAGATGTTTGTCGTGGAAGAGGACTCGCTCCCGCCGAATTCGACCGGATTATCGATTCGGTTGCTTTCGTTATGGCGGATCAGGCCCTTGAATATAATCTGGTCGATACCCTTGCCCGCTGGAGCGATCTGGGGAGGATTATCCGCGCCGGACTTCACGAAGGGGCTCGCAGGCTGTCCCCGAGGATGACCCGGGATAAAACGGTCAGCGATCAGGATTGGGGAGAAAAACCGAAGCTCGCGGTGGTCTACGGCCTCGGCGCCTGCGATATGAATTCCGGAATAAATGCCCGGAGATTGGAGAGGGTATTCCGCCGACTGTCTCGGACCCGCGATGTCAAAGGGGTCATTTTCCGAGTGGATTCTCCCGGAGGGGACGGCATGGCTTCCGATGTCGTCGCCGAAGCCCTGCGCCGCTGTGCCGAACGGAAACCGGTGATTGTCAGCCAGGGGACGGTGGCCGCTTCGGGGGGATACTGGCTTTCGATGTACGCCGATACCATTCTGTCCGGGCCGCTCACCGTAACCGGCTCCATCGGCGTTATCGGCGGATGGATTTACGACAAAGGTCTGGGGCAAAAGACCGGCATCACTTACGATTTTGCCAAGCGGGGCGAACACGCCGATTTAATCGCGGGAATCAGCATTCCCTTCACGAATTTGCGCCTTCCCGGAAGAAACCTCACCGAGGAAGAACGGAAAGAAGCGGAAAAGAAAATCCTCGCCATGTATGAAATATTCATGCGAAAAGCCTCCGACGGACGGGGCCTGCCGCTCGACAGCGTCCGGACCCTGGCCGACGGAAGAATCTGGTCGGGAGTTGCCGCACAGGAAAACGGACTAATTGACCGCATTGGCGGATTGACCGATGCTATCGCAATGACGGCTTCGATGGCGGGATTCGAAACATCTGATGACTACGATATTATCGAAATACCCGACAGCTATGGATGGTTTGATTTTGGGAATGCTTTGAAGAGCAGGCTGCAGCCGATGTTGAATATTGAGAACGACCCGTTGTATCAGTATTTGAGGCTTTATTCCAGGGATCCCTGGCGGCCCCTGTTTATGCTTCCGCCGGGGACATATCCTGATGAGGAATTCATTTTCGAAGAATAAGAAATCCGGTTATTAGATAATAAAGGTCCTTTCACCGTTGATGATTTGCGAAATCATCCGCACCGATTTTTCGGCCGGGGCGCGCATTAAATCCAGCGAATGGAAAGTGGATCTGACTAATTCGCGCGGGCACAGGAAATCGGCCTCTCCGGAATCCCCCCGCAGTTTCCGTTTATGCGCATGGTAGTAAAGGCGCTGATATTCCCGAACCTTTTCCTTGTTGCGTTCGTAGTAATCCCGCTGATATTGACGGCGTCTTTTGATTGTGTAAGGCATCCCTCTTTTCCCCGTTGCTTTAGGGTTGGTGATATGTAAAGTCTGAAAAGTCAGTTTTTTTAACTTCGGCGGCATGAGTGCTTAAATCACTTCCCCCGAAAAGCGCGATTTAACTCACCCATACCGCCTACCGTTTTCTGTCCCCTCTTATCGGTAAACAGGCCTTTGTTAACCCGCCAAAGGTCTTATAGCTCAAGTGAACAAGTCGGTAACCTGCTGTCCTGTTTGTTTCCTGTGCGCTAAAATACATTATTATTGCACTCCGTCAATGCGAGGAGATTGCGTAGGAAATACGTATCAGGCAATCTAACACGATGCCGGATTAGACCTTAAGTGTGCCAAATATGGATGAGAATTATCAATTCTCGTCGTCAATAAATCCGATATTCATTTCCGGATTCATTCTCGATTTCAAATAGCCGGCCAGGTTTACCCTCTTGTTGGCCAGCCCGAGCTTGCGTCGAATCAATTCCCGGTGCTTATGAATGGTAACTACCGATAAATTCAATTCGGTCGAGATTTCTTTGGAGGTAAGACCGTCGCGGATTAGAGTGCACATTTCGGTTTCGCGCGGAGTAAGGTGCCCGAATTTTTCCTTGAACAGGTTGATATCCTTTTCCAGAATGGCCTCGAAGTTATCGTAGATTTCCTCGATATCGGCCACGATTTCCTTATCCACTTTGCCTTTCAGGCGGTCGAGAATCGGCAGGATGGTTTCTTCGAGACTGACTCCCAGCCGGTGGCGATAATTTTTCCGATCGTTTTCGATATGCTTGAGCACCTGCCGGAGGGCGATGTTTTTTTCGGTCAGGGCCTTCTGCTCGTTGCGCAGGCTTTCCGTCATCCGCCGCAGGGATTCCTCGATCCGCTTATGCTCGGTAATGTCTCTGATTATGCAATGAGCCTGCAGGAAATTATCCTGGTTGTCGTACGCGATCTTCATGTCGATTTCAGCGAACATGCGGCTTTTGTCGCGGCGCTGTAGTTCATACTGAAGCCCCTTCAACTGCCCCTTGGGGCGCATGCTGTCGTAATCCTCCATGAATTGCTCGCGATAGTGGAACACCAGGAAATCGCCGAACCACCGCGCGATAGCTTCGCGGGGAGCGTAACCCATCGCCCTCAACCAGGCGGAATTCACATCGATGATGTAGCCTTCCTTGTCCAGCGCCTGGTAGATCAGGGGGGAGCGTTCATATAAATTCCGATAGCGTTCCTCGCTGTCGCGGAGGGCCCGAATGGCCCGCTTGCGCTCGGTGATATCGGCGTTGCTCCCCACGATTCTCAGCGGATTTCCCGCTTCATCCCGTTCGATTACCTTACTGCGGGTGAAAACCCAGCGGTATGTATCGTGCCTGGTCCGCATCTGGTATTCGAATTCCCTGATCCGGCCGTCATCCTCAGTATTTTGAGAAAGATTTTCATCGAAAAATGACCGGTCGTCTTCATGAACCAGCTCGCGCCAGGTTTCCAGCGACGGCGCAAACTCATCCACCTCGTATCCGAGCATGCTATAGAAACCGGGGCTGAAATATAGCAACGAGTTTTCCCGGTCCCACACCCAGATACCGTCGCCGATCAAATCGAGCGCTTCGCTCAGCGTCTCCCCGAGGTTGCGGAAACCGGAGTTTTCGTGAACCCTCTGGATAAATGTAAGTTTCTGTTTCATCGCTTTCCAGTATTATACACAATCGTGACGGAAATCAAGTTTTCGCGCACTAAATTTCAACACAAAATCCGGGCGACTCAGGTCCGTTCCGAAAGAAATTCAGGAGGCCCCTGGAACTAACGAAAATTCCGATTAATGGATACTACCAATTCCGTACTTAATTATAATTAAATACCGATTCGAAATTTGTCAATATACTTAGATTGGATTCGCTGATTTTCTCCCTGTGACGCTAATCCAATCCCGGCCGGTTAGTTCATA